>OOCH01001811.1_pt1 | contig 15256 bp, 9 predicted proteins | sample 1671641 | NCBI WGS metagenome assembly OOCH01 (sample SAMN06348177, study PRJEB24527) | human gut metagenome | biome: human gut; feature: ankylosing spondylitis patient; material: feces | host: Homo sapiens | place: China | collected 2015-10
GTTAAGCAATGAACTTTTCCCACCTGAATTGTGATTGCCCGTTTGCCATTCATACGAACCGTTCAGACGTAAGGTGAGCACCTCCCCACCCTTAAACAGGTTGTTATGACTTAATTTCAAAGAGAGACCAGGTCCTAACAGACTGTTGGATTTTGAGGTGACATTGGTCTCTAATTCGGCTTCCAGCGGATAGTCAAAGGCTGCGTTTATCCGTACATCCAGTGTATCACGGCCCTGTAGAGAGTCGGGCGATGTTACATTGAGATTGACCGAACGGAAGATGCCGAGTTTGTTGAGATTGGTAATACTTTGGTTTACATCATGGAGCGTGATTAATTTGCCGCTGTCAAGAGTAATTGCATTGGCCAATACTTTAGGCCTGATTTTCAATTTATCTTGATAGATAAGTTCATATCGGGGCAAATGTAAGGTGTCCGATTGTCCGGGATGGATATTTTGCAGATTGATTGTGATGGTACCGGTTTGATAAGGTTGCAATGCCATTTTCGGTGCATTGGGTACGACCTGCATGCGTAGCTGCACCCGACGGGGACGTTCTGTGGTGTCTGCCTGATAAGTGATATACTCCGGTCGGAAAAAGTAGTATCCAGCATTACGAAGTGTATCGCAGATCCGTTGTCGTTCAGCGGTTAAGGTGTCTAAATTATATTGGGATCCAAGTCGGATTAAAGAGGAGTGTTGCAAGGTGTCGAAAGCTGTGCCGATCTTGCCTGCCATGTGAGGATAGACAATACTATCATAAAACCATGGAGCTCCGACATGAACTTGATAGCTTATTCGTGCTTTTTGAGGATTGCGTCGGGGATGGAGCTCGTAAGTCGTCGTTGAATTGAAATATCCGTAATTTCCTAAAATGTCATCAATTAATTTGGTGCGTAAATCCGGTTGTACCTTAGAGATCAGGACCGGTTTTTTTGATAATCTGTTATATAGCCAATGTTTAAAGCCTTTCTCTTTTTCGGTATAAAGGTAATTGTAAGCCCATAACCCGATTGGGAAAGGAGTGCGAACATATGGACTGTATAGAGGATTATTCGGCTTGACGGATAGAGGATCTTTGACCGCTGATTCGACCGTGCTGGAAAGAGTTCCACTGGTATCTGTGTTAATCGTGATCTTTTTTACACCGGTATAGAGTACATCATCGGCTGCCAGTCGACGTGTAGTTGAACACCCGGCAAACCACAAACCAATGGTGCATAGCCCGAGTAATAAACCACCCTGTATGATATGTTGTTCTGTGATTTTCATGGGCATGAAGGTTCTGTTGATTGGTTGAAGGCTGTTTTATCGTCGAGTTTCGCTGTTTGTTGCATTTCAGTGTCAGACGGTTCTGTTGTGGAAGTTTGAGCTGGTTGTTTCTTGTTGCGGTTTGATTTCGAGTCTTTTTCAGTCGATGTTGGTTCTTCAGGCTTGGTTGCAGTTTCGTTTACAGCGTTGCTGTCCGATTGTTGCTGGTTGTCGGCTTTGTTTTTCATGAAACGGAACAGATCGGACAGTTTTAGCAACTTCTTGCGGATGACAAAACCGACACCTGTTTCAATAACCTCCCCCTCCAGAATGCTTTCATAATCTGTATGTCGGAACAACTTAATAAAAATATTGTCACGTTTGGTGAGCATGTATTCCAATGAAATGTCATCAATCAAATTCTCTTTGAGGTTTTCAGTCGGGTCGGAATCGGTACTGAATTTACCTCCGATAATTGCACGAACTCGATTATTGAACAAACTCTTGGACATTTGGTAAGAGTAGTCAGTATACTGTTTCCCTCCTGTTGAGGTGGCATCGTAACTGTTGATTCCAAAACTTAAATCCACTCCTTTCAGACTGTTTTGTGCCCATTGATTCAGCTCTTTTGCAATTAATGCATTCAATGGATTGGAGGAGTTGACCTTGGCTGTTGTGCCAGGACCGGTGTAGGTGTTGTATATCAGTAAACTCATGGCTTGACTCGAGCGTTGTTCAGCAGTAAGGGAAGCCAGTTGATTTTGCGTGGTCAAATTTTCCGGTGCTGACAGATCGAATGTGACGGCCATGTCAGACAATGTGTTGCGAATGTTGATGCTGACATTGAAGGTGACGGCTTGGCTGGTACCGCTGCCGTCTGTAGTTACGTTGGTGCGTATTTTGTCGATAGCAGTTAGATTGAATGCAGGATCGAGCATATTGCCCGTCCACTCGACATAACTACCCGATACAATATCGAACTTCTTTTCAGAGATTACTGGAGGTTTGTAGCGGACAAACCCTCCTGATACGATATATTTCCCTGAAAAACGGCTATCCCCCAAAGGATTCAACGTGTATGTCAAGGCTCCTCCTCCTTGTAGTTGTACACGGTTCTCACCATCGTCCGATAAATCCACTCCCAGTTTGACTTGGTTGTTAACATTGACGTTCATCAGAATGTCCATGCCATTGACACGCATGGGGCGTACCGTGTCTGTTGTTGTTTGTGAGGTTGTGTCTTTGAATGATACGAACGTGACGATATTTTGGTTTTGTTGTTTAACCTCTAATGGAGCATCTTGCATAATGTAGCTGACATCGGTTCCCCCGCGTAACCCAACGGATCCTCGGATAAACAGATTGTCAATAGGGCCCTTGACTCGTGTATTCAGATCCATGTAGGCCTGGCCATACACCATGGTGCGACGACTTTTGGCTACATTAACCAATTGAAAGTCGGAGGCTGTCAGGGTTAAATCGGTTGTAATGTTAGATGGGTTCTGCAATGTGATGTTTCCGTTGATCGCCAGCGGCTGTTTATTGGGTGCTATCAGCTGGAAATTGTTAAAACGGACCGTGCTGTTTTCGATTTGTATGGGTGTTGGTGACAGGGTGAATGTTGTACCGATCATGCCCACTTTGATTGAGGTGTTGTCAAACAACATATTGCCATTGGCCAAAAGGTGTTGCTTGTCACCGACAAAATCCAGATTGCCTTTGAGGATGCCATCAAGCTGAGCCATATCGGCAGGCATAAAAGCATTGGCTAATTTTAGAGGCAGTCCGGGCAGATCAATTTGAACGTTAAAAGGCGTCTCAGCGATTGAATCCACAATGTGGCCTTGAGCTGTTAGAATACGAGTACTGTCAAGCTCTATTTGGGTGTTGAAATGTTGCTCTGTTTTCTGCTGCATGTCATAAGTAAACCCTACATTGAGATTGCCAATGCGAGAACCGTCATAGCTAAGATTGGCCAGATTAAGTAATCCGTTTACATCAAGGGAATTGCCGCTTAAATCTTGCTTGTGCAGCGTGACCTTCGTGGAGAGTATCCCTCCAACAGTGGTTGACGGTAAAAATAGCGCTAAAGTTTTACCGATGTCAATGCCTTGGATGTCTAACGTGAGCGGGCCTGATTCTGTGTGGTTAGGGGTGGTGAGTGAAACGTGTTGTGTGTTATGTGTCAGACGAAAATCAGCATGAAGATCATGACCGAAATGGTAAGCTATGTAATTGTTCTGATTGACCTGCCATGGTTCGGAGCCGAAAATGGGATTTTCAGGAAACATGCTGATGGTTATGGTGCTATCGGCCACTTTGCTTCGCAATCCAAAACGGAATCCGACGTTCCCAGCTCTTCCCTCTTGTAAACAATTCAAGATAGCTTCATTACCTGCTATATTCCCGTAAAGGACAATCATGCCCAAGCTGTCAAGGTTGCCAGGATGATTGGCGACGCGCAATAAATAGTTGAGTTGTTGCTGTTGTTGGCGTAAATCAAGAGTTAAAGTGTCTAATTGTGTATTTTCAGCATTCAGTTGATTGACAATCATATTGAAATTAAAAGACAGCGAGTCTTGCAATGAGGCATCAATGTTCATATCCTTGAAGCCAATTCCCTGGAGTTTAAGGAAATTGTTTAGGATGTTTTGGTCTCCAGCTTCAGCACGTAATCGAAATGGAGGAAGCTGTTGGCTGACAGAATCCATGTAGAAATTGTTGCCGCGTAACATTTCATCCATTAAAGAGGCTCCACGTGAGAAACGCGTGCTGAGGGAATCCACGCCGGATGGAGAGTCAAAATCGAGAGTCAGATCGCCCGATTTTAACCCGATTCGTGTGTGTGCAGGTGATGTTGTAAAACTTAAATTGACAGGACGTATGCTGTTCTTTTTCAAACTATTCCATAATGTGATACTGTCTATTTGCAGTATGGCAGAATAGGAGCTGTCCGCACTGGCTGAGGCGGACAGATTAAGGGCTAATGTTCCACCGATAGGCTCTGTCATCAGATGCATTCGATCCAAATAACAGCTGTCAATTTTTCCTTGGATGGCTATGGTCTGTTGTTTCTCAGTAAGGTTTCCATTTAATCCGAGAGAAAGTCGTAAGGCTGGATTCTGGCTATATATAAATCCCTTAAGCAGGTGGTCCTGGAGTGATAGTTGAAGTCCGATATTGTTGTATGTATATCCGAGATAGTCAAAACGATCTATTGTGAGATCTACATTTGAAGCTGTTTGTAGGGCAAAGGGATCAAACCGTTTCCCCTGGGCATTTAGACTCATGGTTAACCGTCCCAATGAGTCGTGAGGTAGAAAGTCTTTGACCGGAAAATTGTCGGTTGATAGTGCAAGATTGTATTGTTGCGACTTGAGATTCAATCGGCCGTTGAGATTCAATGTTCCCGAATCGACAGCTATAGCGATACGTGGGACGTATGTTTCACGATTCAGATCAATTGCTCCGCGTATGCCGATATGTTTTGGAATGACCAGCCGTTGGGGATCGACAGTGTTTGGCTGGAAAAGTTTGGAGAGAAAAGCAGCATTACTAAGAGCTCCACGCAGATCTACGTGACCTCTGAGTTTGGCCACATCAGTGATGGACCCAATTTGGCCTTTAAGTGCAAGATTAAGATGGTGAGGAATATTTAAATCTGTTTCCGAGATTAAATGTCCTAATGTGTCTGATATTTTGCTATTTATCAATACTGTTTTGCCGGCAAACGTTTGGCGTAGTGATGGCGTGTTCATGTTGAACCATGGAAGTATTTCGTTAGGGCTGATTGTGGCCATCAAATCGAGCGTAATCGGACTTTCAGGAGTCATTTGCAGCGTCGTGGCACCAGCTTGTAGCTCTATTTGTATTGAAGATTCCTGAGTGCGAAGATTAAAATTCTGCAAGTAGATTGTACTACTATCCATGCCGAAACGGCCGCTAAGTTCTGTTATATCGATGCCGCTCCGCTCGACAAAGGAGAGTAAGTTGATTTGGCCTTGAATGGTACTGCCACAGTTGTATAAGGAATCTGCCGTCAAATTGAGATCGGATACAACAATATACGCCGGATCGAAACCGGATTGAGGTATCGTTCCTTTCGATCCGTATGTGATTGTATTTTTTTGCAGATCAATGTGGTTGACTGTAATGGTCCACGGTGCAGAAATGGTGTCGATTGTTGTTCGTGTAGTCGTATCGTTGGAACTTATAATGCTTTCATTTGAGGAAGAGTTATTGCTTGATGTCGTGTGAGTGAAAACTGATTGTGAGGCGACCTGTGATTGCGTCGAATCATTGGGTATGGTGTGGCCAGTCAGATAACTGTAATTCCCTTGTTGTAACTGAATGGCATCAACCTGCACCTGCTGCTTCCCCAAATCCACCGCTACATTGTCGATGTTGCCTGTCAACAGTTGTACATCTACATAAGCGGGATTTGGAGCGGTTTCCATGCTGTAATGGATGTTGTTGAGACGAAGTTTGTCTGCTAAAATAATCCATGATGAAGAAGTGGTATCTGTGGATTTGTCGCTACTGGGGCCGATAGCCAGATGTACACTTCCATCGGATAACTCGACAGTGTTGATGTCGGCTATATGTTGTTTCAGATCGATCCCATTGGTCTTGAGTTTCAATGTGCCAATCTTGGCTTGCAACGCTAAATTTGAGGTTGTATCAGTATAGTTAGCAATAGTTTGGTCAAGAGAGAAGTTTCGGATGCGTACCTGTTGGTTGAGTAATGGCCATAGTGCGATGCGGAGTCGTAACTGGTCGCAGTACAATAAAGTGTCGGAAAGTTCCTGGGTAACCAGAACGTGATCGATTGCTAGATTTAAAGGGAAGGCAAGTCGAATGTAACCGATTGAAAGTTTCATATCGGTGTGGGTATTTACATAGCTTTCAGCTTTATCCCGAATAAAGTTTTGGATAAATGGAATGTAAAGCAATGTCGGTACCATAATTAGCACGATCAAGAGATAAAGTAAACCTCTTAACAGATATTTGAAAGTTTTTTTTATCATCTTAAGTGTGCTTTCGGTTGAGAATAATGTACCGCTAATTTTACGCCAAAGTTAAAAGATTGTCGATTTTAAGGGAAAAATCGCCTGAATTAAGTGGAGGGAAATGCGATGCAGTGATTGTATATGGAGGTGTGTCGTTTATTCAATATAATTTCTTTTTTAAGTAATCCTAAATAAAGACTTCCGGTCCCGAAATAGGGCCGGAAGTCTTATCGGGAAAAGTGGGTTTGTTTGGAATCAATACAGATGTTCTTCGTTATTGATCTCTTGACGAGAAATGGGCTTTCGGTTCATGGCACGCCAAGCATACCAAATATAGGCTACCACAAAAGGAATCAACAGAGAAACAATACTCATTGCTTTAAGTGTGAACAGACTCGAAGAGCTGTTGTAGATAGTTAGCGAACTTTGTGTGTCGGCTAAGGATGGATAGTAAGCAGTATTGTTATATCCAGCCAATAACAACAGGGAGAGTACGGTTACGACGGTTCCGATTCCGCTGAACCAGATACTGCTGCGTGAGCCTTTGAAAATAGCTGTGCCTATACCCCACAATACGGCAATAACACCGAGCAATAGCAAAACCATAATCACGGGCATGTCAAGTAGGTTGTGCAGGTATTTTAGTGGTTCGATCGAGATTACTCCCGTGGTCGGATCGACGGCCCAACCGTTTGCCCCGAGCAGGCTGATCAGAAAGGTCAGGAAACAGATCAAGAAGGGCCCCGTATTATATACCAAATGTTTGCGGGAGCGCATGGCAATCGTTTCGTCGTCGATGTTGTTCAAAAAGTATTGCAGCCCTAAAATGCGGGAGAGAAATAGCACGGCGAGTCCGAGTGCCCAGTTGCGATAGTCAGTCAGAGCCTCCAGTCCGCGCCAAGGGGTTGTCCATTGCGAAATGGTGTTTACTCCAGAGATGTTGCCCAGATTCATGCGGTCTACGGTGAAATTCGCACCGGTGAACAGTGTCCCGACCGCTGCTCCCAGCAGGAAGGTGCCGGCAATGCCGTTGATCACCAAAAAAGCGTTGTAGCTCTTTTCTCCGAGAAAATTATTGGGTTTGCGACGGAATTCGTAGGCTACGGCCTGAATGACAAATACCAGCAAAATCAACATCCATACATAGAATGCACCTCCAAAACTGGTGCTGTAAAACAGGGGAAATGAGGCAAAGAACGCACCGCCGAATGTAACCAATGTGGTGAAAGTAAACTCCCATTTTCGGCCCAGAGAGTTGACAATCATATTGCGTTCCTCTTCGGTTTTGCCGATGGTATAGAGCAGTCCTTGACCGCCTTGTACAAAGAGCAGAAATACCAACAATGCTCCTAACAAACTGATCAGAAACCACCAATAGTGTTGCAAAAATACGTAGGTATCCATAGTGATAGATTGTTCTTTCGGTTTGACAGATTATGCTTTGTTTGTCGAATCCTCGACGAGAGTTGGTTCATCTTTGGGACCCAGTTTGATCTGTTTGAACATGATCATCAGCTCAGCGATCAGTAAGGTGGTAAAGAGAGCTACAAAGATGAAGAAGGTAATCATGACGGACGAGGCATCGATCCGTGAAACGGCTGCAACCGTAGGCAATAAATCCTGAATGGTCCACGGCTGACGTCCCATCTCAGCCACAATCCATCCCGATACTGAAGCAATGTAGGCCAGCGGGATCATCCAGACCATGGCGTGTTGCATCCAACGATGTTTGGTGAGTGTATTCCGATACACCATCACCAGTGCTACAATAAAGAGCAGCAGGAACAGGCAACCCAGTCCGACCATCACCCGGAAAGAGTAAAATACGAGAGGTACATTGGGAATAGTATCGGTCGGTGAGCTCAGATAACCGTATCCGAAATATTTGAAGTTGTCAGCCAAAAAGGCTTTCCCCTGCGGTGTATCGGGATTAAATAGAGCACTGATGCGTGCAATTTCTGCAGAGTCATTCGCTTTGAGCGCCTGGTGGTAACTCTCCAGTTCCGCAATGGCTACCCTGCCCCGATCCATTTTCTCCTGGGTGGAGAGGATACCTTCTTGTTCGTTACCGTTAATCAGATCGTTGATGCCCGCTACATAGGCTTCACTGTCGTGGAAACCGATGATTGATAATAATTTTGGAATGTCAATTTTGAAATAGAAGGCATCCTCGTTGGAGGTGCGTTCAGCTTCAGGTTTCAGCACACCGATAACGGTCAGGTCGGCCCCTTTGCTGCCATCGTAAAGTGCCTCCATGGCCGCCAGTTTCATCGGTTGCGTTTTGGCAACCTGTACCCCGGAGCCGTCCCCTGAATAAAGCAGAGCCAATGAGCAAACCAGTCCGAAAATGCTGGCCACTTTGATGCTCTTCATGGCCATCTGCTTTTCGCGCTGACGAAGTAGATACCATGCACTGATTCCCACGACGACAATGGCTGCGAGGACGTAGCCTGATGTCACTGTGTGGAAAAATTTGTTCAAAGCTACGGGCGACAGCAGTACATCCCAAAATGAGGTCATTTCGTTGCGGGCTGTTTCAATGTTGAAGGTCATGCCGACCGGATATTGCATCCAAGCGTTGGCCACCAGGATCCACAGAGCGGAGAGATTGGCTCCAATAGCTGTCAGCCATGTCGATGCCAAGTGAAATCCTTTGGAAACCTTGTTCCATCCGAAAAACATGATCGCGATGAAGGTACTCTCCATAAAGAAAGCCATAATGCCCTCTATGGCCAACGGCGCCCCGAAAATATCGCCGACAAAATGCGAATAGTTTGACCAGTTGGTGCCGAATTCGAATTCGAGGATGATGCCGGTAGCGACGCCGATCGCAAAGTTGATTCCGAAGATCCGCATCCAGAATTTGACGGTACGTTTCCAAAACTCGTTGCCGGTTCGGTAGTAGATGGTCTCCATGATAGCGCAGATGAAGCCCAGACCTAAGGTCAACGGCACGAACAGCCAGTGATAGATGGCTGTCATGGCGAACTGCGCACGCGACCAATCGACCACATGCATCCAATCGGTAGCTGATAGTATCATAACAGAACTGTTTTAATGTGCGTTTTGAGTTTAATTGCTATTGCGGGTGATCCAATGTTTGTTGTGTGTTTTGAGCGAAAAATAATCGTAAGGTTGCGTTATGGCTTTACCTCAATAAAATTGCTGCGGACATACTCCCCCCGTTCGTGGTCACTATCCATGTTGCTGAATGGATTGGGGAAGAAAATAAGCCGTAAAATAACAAACATGATGAAGAGCTTGATCAAAATGATGAACCACAGCGTCCTCCCCAATGTCATGCTACGGAATCCATCCACATAAAAGCGGTATATATTATATAATCCTCTCCGTAGTGTCATAATTCGATATGGTAAAATTCTTAATATTCAAAGATAGAAACTTCGAAAAGATTTCCAAATAAATGTAGCTGAATGATTATCTTTGGTTCCTCAATTTTAAGGTTATGTCAATTCCTGTTCGAAATATTGTTTTTGATCTGGGCGGTGTGCTGATCGATTATGATTTGCAACGTTGTTTGGATTCTTTCAGAAAGCTGGGATTTACTCAGATTGACCGTTATGTAAATCCCTATACCCAAAGCGGATTTTTTGCACAAATTGAAAATGGTACAGTTACTCCTGCCCAGTGGTATGCCATGATTGATCGTGAAGTAGGATATCATATCGATCCACAACGGATTGACGAAGCTTTGTGCAGTTTCCTGATCGACATACCGGACTATAAGCTCGATATGTTGCGTGATTTGCGGCGGCAGGGGTATCGTGTTTTTATGCTCAGCAACACGAATGTTATCATGTTTGAGTGGATGAAGCAACATGTGTTTAACAAACAGGGCTTGACGGTTCTGGATTACTTTGATCGGCTGTTCCTCTCGTATGAAATGAAGATGGTGAAACCGAATGAGGAGATTTTCCGCAAAATGCTTGCCGATGGAGAGATGGTGCCGACAGAAACTTTATTGATTGACGACGGAGAAGCCAATGTGGCTGCTGCCTCTGCGTTGGGTATTCACTCCTATTTGGCTCATCGGGCTGAAGATTTCAGGTCACTATTCCATCAGTACCCGCCTATGAAATAGATCAATTGACCGAGAAAATTTACAACGATGTTTTTTATGGTTCTTTTGACGATAGGTGAAGAAGACTTAGGAAACCTGGCCTACAGAAGAATCTTATCCTTGTTTGAAGTGAAATTTGTTTGCATCTGGCGTTTTTCCTCGGTTGAGAGGAGTTTTTTGTTTGTAAATCCAAAAAAATAGTTTTACATTTGCGTCGTCTTTGAGAAAATTAAATCAACGGGGTGTAGCGCAGTCCGGTTAGCGCACCTGCTTTGGGAGCAGGGGGTCCCAGGTTCGAATCCTGGTACCCCGACTAAAATCTAAAGACATTAAATTTTTCGGGGTGTAGCGCAGTCCGGTTAGCGCGCCAGCTTCGGGAGTTGGAGGTCCCGGGTTCGAATCCCGGTACCCCGACAAGTTTAGTTGAGGCCTTGCTTGTGAAGCGAGGCTTTTCTTTTTTATTCAGCTATTGTTTTGCGAGACTCATTACCCTATTCTGTAGTATGGTACAGTACATGGTACGTATGCCAAGGCTCTCATAATCTGAAATATTTGGTTGTAAGATATGTGTCACAGTGCCAGGAGCCTGTAGTGCTTTGAAAATAATCAGTATTTCGATAAAGCTTGATTACCAGATTGTTGCACTTATGTCTAAATGGATGGCCGTGACCTTGCTGTGTAGAGTCGGTTTCTCCCCTCTGGCGTGTATTTTGTTTTAGGTTTACAAATTGGTTCGAAGTTGTTTGGTTCGATTGTTTTTGGATTAGTACAGATCCTGAAGTAAGGTGTAAACCGGATTTGTTAGATTGTGTCAAATCAAACACCGAAATACCAATTTGATCTCAACTATTTGATTTCTCAGAAAAGTAAGACTGGTTGGGCTGGGTATGAATCGGTGTCTGAAATCAGAGGATAGTTATGTTACTTAATCGGATCTTGGGGCGTTGCCGTGTCGGATGGGTTGGAACCTGACGGGTCAGTTTGTGAGGAATTTTCAGGGGTTATCTCTGGAGTTGTATGGGTGTCAAGATATTTGATCTTGAACAGATTGACACAAAGTATAAAAATGGACAGCAATAAAGGTCCGAAAATCACCCCCATAAATCCAAAGAGAGATAGCCCTATTACAACACCGAAAATGGTAATAAGCGGATGGATGTTGGCCATCTTTTTTTGTAAAAACAAGCGGATGAGATTATCGGATTGAGCTACGACAATTGCAGAATAGGCTGTTAAGCCGATTGCATGTCCCCATTGACCACTCATTGCCAAATAGATCGCCAGAGGCACCCATACAATCATGGTTCCGACAATGGGAATGATTGTGGCAAAGCTGGTTAATAATCCGAACAACAGGAGATTGGGAACTCCGAATATCCAATATCCGATTGTGGCAATACTGCCTTGAATAACGGCTAAGAGTGGAATGCCGATGGCATTTGATTGAACGATCAATTTGATTTTATGCAGGATCTCTCCCCCGTCTTGTTGATTGAAAGGTAAAAGCCCATACAGATATTGTTCCATCTTTCGTCCCCCAGTCAACATGAAATAGAGGACGATGATTAATACAAAAATGTTAACGGTGAAACTGCTGATCCACTCCATCAATGTTTGACCTATACGGGGGAGCCAACTGGCCAGTTTGACCAGATTATCCGTAACCAGTAGATTGTACCCGGTCTTTGCCTCGATCATAAGTGCAAGGTGTTTGGCTGGTTCAATAATGGAGTTCGGGTGGAGATTGGCCCCTTGCAGCTTATTGACAATCATCCAGACGATAGCTGATATGGGAATCAAAAAACAGGCAATTGCTTCACAAAGTACGATCGCGGCTGCAAACCCTTTACGAACACGGTGCTTTTCGGTTAAGATGAAGATTTGGTTGCGAAGTAATATGTATAGTGTTAAAGCACCCAGCAATCCACCCATAAAAGGCAATGCCTTAAAGAAGATGGTAACGCCAAGTCCCAGAATGATCGTAATAAGCGCATAGCGCCAGTATTGTTCTTGTACGCTCATGAAATAAATTCAGTAAATCAGGTAACGCAAATGAATTTATATGAAAATCAGACCCAAATATAGGGGTTAAGCTCTATCTCTTAGCATCAACATCGAATTTTTATTGAAATATCATGCTCGAAATAATAGGAAAGTCGGTTGACAAAATACTTGCAGACATACAGAGATACCAGGAGAAAACATGAAAAGAGCCGACACTGGGAACGGCTCTTTCTTGCTTTCTTTCTTTTAAGTCAATTCATCTTGTATGCAGTTTTGTGTCATATTTTTGGAGATCTCGCTTCAAGGTAGACACATTGACGAAAGCTCTTCAATTAGTGTGTATAGCGGCATTTTTCATTCTGCAACACAACTTTATTGCGGGCTATTCATCTTCATCATCTGCAGTAGGGGCATCTTTCTGGTTGGGTGTTGTCTCATGTCCTTTCCGATACTTGTCCATTGTGACCCGTATGGTCGTGTAGATGGTTCTGATCCATTCAAAGATTGAATAGAATTTTCCAATCCCGTTTGCGACTCGTTCGATTAGATAATTGACGCTGAACATATCGTCGATTCGACGATAATCCTCTTCCAATCGCATCTCAACTCGATCCAATTCGCGGGCAATGCGTAATCGTTGTGCTTGAACATCAGCCAACGTGCGGATTTTGCGGTAGTCAACTCTCTTTTCCATAATCAGAATGTTTTTGACTCATATTGTCGACCATTGCGCTGAGTAGTCGCACCGATGGGTTGATAATCAATTTTTTCCGTAACAGATAGACAATGAGGGCTAAAAGGAGAAATAACCCTCCCATTAAAATGACAGCCAGTAAAACCGATCCCAATGCCAAACCCAACAACCAGGTCAGAGCGATCGCAAAAAAGATAATGGCGATTCCAACCAATACACTTAAGACAAAGATAGAAAAAAGTGAATTGAACAACGTTGCCAGGTTTTCGATCAAACTCAAACGAAAACCTTCCACACGCAGTGCAGCATATTTTTTGATGTCTCGAACACTCTGCCCTACTCTGCCCATAGATGAATCATTGACCATGGCTCTAAGTTTATGCTTGATCGTGAGATTCCGGATCTGCAGATAATTTAGCTTCGCGTATTTTCTCTTCGACGACCTCTTGCAACTCTTTCATCTTTTTTTTGCCGTGTTTGATTTTGCCCGAGATTTTGTGGCGAGTATTTGCGCCTGAATCAGGGGCTAACAATAAGGCTGCTGTTGCACCAATGGCCAGTCCGCCAATGAATGCAAGTAAATTCAAATTTTTCATAGCTTGTTTTATTAAAAAGTAAATTTGGTGAGGATAGATCCCCTTGTTGGAATTGATCCTGTTCCTGTTGTAGTCTTGCAAAAAGCAAACCAGTTTTGATAGATGATAGTAATAACGGAAGAATTTTTAGGTGTTGGTAGCTGAATGCTTGATGCCCTGGTAAATTGTGTTATCTTTGTCTGGTCTATAACCCGAATGTAAAAACTTCATGAAAAAAATTACTTTCTGCATGGCTCTGGCGGTGTCGTTCTCCTGGGCCATGGCACAATCACATGTACATCTTGAAGCCTACAAAATCGACAAAAAAGATCTCAAACGGGCACAAGAGTTGATTAACACTCCGTTGAAAGAGCCGCTGGTGGTTCCCAATCCAGCACCAGGAGCTCAATGGTTCCCGGATGCAAGTTTGGGTCTGTTTATGCACTGGGGTATTCATAGTGTCGTTGGGGCACAGCCTTCATGGGATATGATTACTGGTTATCGTTACGGTGGCCGTGTCGCTCCTCCTGAACGTTATTATGCTTTGGCCGAACGTTTTAATCCACAACATTACGACCCCAATAAATTCCTTAAAGCGGCCAAAGAGGCTGGTTTTACCTATGCCGTGTTGACCACCCGACATCATGACGGATATGCGTTGTGGCCTTCGAAATATGGAATCGGAACCAAACAGTATATGAATGGTCGCGATTTGTTGAAAGATTATGTAGAGGCCTGTCGTGCCAATGGTTTGAAAGTGGGATTTTATTACTCACCCCGTGACTGGCATTATCCAGGTGCTATGCACCCCAGAGAGTTTGATGTGGCGACACGCGATTCATTGCCTCCTATTACGGATTCGATCGCAAATCGCAAAGAATTTGAGCAGTTCTTTGGTTATGTAATGGCCCAGTTGGAAGAGTTGTTAACCAATTATGGTAAGATCGATGTGTTGTGGTTCGATGGAATGAGCTGGCGTGGAGAATCTAAGATGTACACAGAACAGATTTATGCTTGGGTTCGTTCATTGCAGCCAGACATTGTAATTAATGACCGATGGTCGAATATCATCAATCCTGAAAATGAAGGTGGATCGGGAATCAGTTTTGGCGACTTCAATACACAGTTTGAATGTACGTTACCAACTCATATCCCTTCGGAATGGTGGGACCATTGTGATCTTTGGACGGATGGTGCAACGTCGGGCTGGGGCTATGATCCCAATGGCGGATTCCGTTCGACATCGTGGTTCTTGCGTCATTTGGCAACGACCCGTTCGATGGGTGGAAATTTCTTGATCAATGCAGGACCCAATCCTGATGGCGATATGCATCCCAATTATTATGTGGCTGTTGATTCAATTGCTCAATGGATGCAACATAGCAAGGAGTCGGTGATCGGTGCAGGCCCTACTCCAGGTGAACAGCTAAGCAATGCGATTATTACGACACGTGATAATGTTTGGTACTTACATATCATGCCGGAATTGACGCGCAAGGTTTCGGTAAAAACCGACAAACTTCCTACGGAAGTGGTGTTGCTCCGTACTGGAGAGAAGATACCTTTCGATTATTATAAAGGTTTTGTGACTTTCCAACTCGATCCGTCACAACGCACCAATACGGATGATGTGGTTAAGGTG
>OOCH01001813.1_pt1 | contig 15253 bp, 14 predicted proteins | sample 1671641 | NCBI WGS metagenome assembly OOCH01 (sample SAMN06348177, study PRJEB24527) | human gut metagenome | biome: human gut; feature: ankylosing spondylitis patient; material: feces | host: Homo sapiens | place: China | collected 2015-10
TTTTTAACATATGAAAAATAAAGTTGCTTCCGATAAATCCGGCACCGCCGGTTACGATAATGTTCATTAAAATTCTCCTTTGATTTTGAAATTATAATTACATCTTCTGCTGTAATCTGTCAGAAACAGAACTGCTGACAGATTACGGAAAGAAAGGATTACGGGCAAATAGTTCAATTTCTGTTTAACTGAAAAAATACGGCAAAATCAGAAAACAGATTTTGAATCAGTGAAGTACGTCTAAATATTTACCATCCAGAACGTCTTTTAAATACTGGCCATACTGATTTTTCTTCAGTATTTCATAAACCTTCAGCACATCTTCCTTTGTAATCCAGCCATTGAGATATGCAATCTCTTCCAGGCAACCGATTTTGCGGTGCTGGTGGCTTTCCATTGTTTTTACGAAATTGGTAGCTTCTACAAGACTTTCATGTGTGCCGGTATCCAGCCATGTGAATCCCTGTCCGAGAAGCTCTACGTTTAATTCGCCCTTTTCCAGATAGATGCGGTTCAGGTCTGTGATCTCAAGTTCGCCTCTGGCGCTTGGTTTCAGATTTTTTGCATACTCTACGACGCGATTGTCATAGAAGTATAAACCTGTGACACAGTAGTTGCTCTTCGGATGCTCCGGTTTCTCTTCAATTGAGATAGCCTTGCCTTCATGGTCAAATTCTACAATACCGAATCTCTCCGGATCATCTACATAGTATCCGAAAACAGTGGCACCTTTGCCTGTTTCTGCATTGTCTACAGCAGCTTTCAGGCGCTTTTTGAGGCCATGTCCTGCGAAAATGTTGTCACCAAGGACCATACATACGGTGTCGTTGCCGATGAATTCCTCGCCGATGATAAATGCCTGAGCAAGTCCGTCCGGGCTTGGCTGTACAGCGTAGGTAAGGTTGACACCGAACTGATGGCCGTCACCGAGAAGCTCCTCAAATCTCGGGGTATCCTGTGGGGTGGAGATGATCAGGATATCACGGATGCCTGCGTTCATAAGAACAGACATAGGATAGTAGATCATCGGTTTGTCAAAGATCGGCAGAAGCTGTTTGGAGGTCACCATGGTAAGCGGGTAAAGACGTGTTCCGGAGCCTCCGGCTAAAATAATTCCTTTCATATGTTTTCTCCTTTGCGTGATGATGTGCAGCATAAGTCGTGCCTGCACATAACTTTGTTACTGTAACTGTATTATAAAAGGTGACGCAAGGTCACCTTCAAGAGCTTTTTTCATATTTTTTATTTTTGGCTATTTTTCACAAAGAAATACGCCGGCATCCTTGGTAATGCGGAATCCTTTGGCAGTTTTTCTGGCGGTGTAGGCCCGGAATTCCTTGTAACGGTCCAATATATACTGATTCTGGTTGCCGTGGCAGGAGAGGACGTAGGAGATCAGCGGCTCCGCATCCTGGACCAGAAGGCAGTCTTCATAAGAAAGCCACTGAGCCTTTGGGAAAAAAGGCGCCAGGATACTCTGGCCGTTTTCGCGTCCGAACCGCTCATAAAGCCGGTCTGCGGAAAGCACGATCCGTTCATCAAAATCCTGTACCAGCTGGCTGACCTCCTGCATATGTGCCTTTCCGTAAGCACTGCAGAGAAATTTCCCACCGGGAGCGAGGACACGGCGAACTTCTTTCAGGACGGAGGGAATATCATCGCAGTAAAAAAGCACGTGATTGGCGATCACCAGATCAAAGCTTTCGTCCTTGCAGGGGATTTTTCTGCAGTCAAAGGCCCGGAACGCAAACCGGGTATCCGAGGAACCGATGGCTCGTCTGGCATCGCGGAGCATACCGCTGGAAATATCGGAAAGTGTGATGGAGATATCCTCCGGCAGAAGGGAAAAGTTGTTGGTCCATAACGTTCCGTCCCCACAGCCCAGCTCCAGAATACGAAGACCGGGGGAGATCCGGCATTGCTCAAAGATCCAGGGAAACCATCCCTGTTTGTTCTGGGAGTACAGGCTGTGGAGGTTGATCCTGGAGGAAATGTTGGTGGCATTCTGATACTGATTCTTCAGGCTTTTTTCCATGCCGGTCAGGTGGATCAGGTTCAGCATCTGGCTCCAGTCAATGGTGTGCTGTTCCTTTATCACCTGTGCGGTATCCTGGATCGCTTTTTCCACCAGCTGCATCTGTTCGATCCGGTCACGGACCAGACGAAGCTGGATATTCAGAGAATTCAGCATGAAATGATAATCGGAATCACCGATGGTCATTTCACGGATGTCATCCAGGGAAAAGCCCAGGTATTTCAGAAGGAGGATCTGCTGAAGCCTTGCAAAATCCTCGTCTGTATAAAAACGTGCGCCGGATTCGGTGACGAGAGAGGGTTTCAGGATATCCTGTTTATCATAATAGCGGACAGTACGCAGAGTTACATGTGCCATGCGTGCAAATTCGCCGGAAGAATAGTAGCCGTCTTTTTTCATAAAAAATAGAATCCTTTCTGAGGAAATAACAAACATCCTGTCATGAAGTCATAAGAGAATTATAATTCAGATCCGGAAGCCGTACAAGAGTAAACCGCATAAGAGTAAACCGTACAGGAGAAAACAACATTGACAAAATTCTGCTGGTTTGTTAGTATATCGTTTCGAAAAAAGGAAACCCCGGAATTATATTTCCGGGATAAGCGTTCGATATAAAAAGGAGTAATTTTTATGCGAAACCGTACTCTGGATATGGTAAAGGCAATCAGTGCTTATGCAGTTGTGCTTCTTCATGTCCATTTTCCGGGAAATGCCGGAATTATAGCCAATGTACTTGCCAGATTTGCAGTACCTGTGTTTTTTATGGTATCCGGATATTTTTGTTTCCGTGGCGATGATACGGAATTTATAAGAACCGGAAAAAAGATCCGGCATGTTCTGAAGCTGATGCTTGTGGCATTTCCGGTCTGCTGTCTGTGGGAGCTGATCCAGAACCACATCGACGGAGCAAGCCAGAAGGAATGGCTGGAAGCCCTGGTTTCGGGGGAACATATCCGTCAGTTTCTTCTATATAATAACAGCTCTCAGGTGAAATGGCATCTGTGGTTTCTCCCGGCACTGCTCTATTGTTATCTTCTTTTTGCCCTGGCAGCAAGATTCCGGATTTGTAAGCAGGTATATGTTCTGATACCGGTGCTTCTTCTGATCCATTTCGGAATGGAGGAATTTTCGACCTTCCTGTTCCCGGAAAAGCATTTCCGTGTTATGCAGTTTCGCAACTATCTGTTTACCGGATTTCCGTTTTTTATGTTGGGACATCTGATACACAGACATCAGGAAAAGCTGGAAGCCTGGTTTGCCGGAAAAAAAGTGCTTCTTTTGTATGGCATGGCAGCTGGCGGCGGGATCATAAGTCTGCTGGAATACCGGTATTTTGGCAAACTGGAATTGTTTCTGGGTTCAGTATTTATGGCTGTTGGTCTTTTTCTCATTGCGATCATGGGAAAGGATCGGAAAGTGCCCGAGCTTCCGGCAGCCATCGGTCAGAAATATGCATTTTTTATTTATCTGTTCCATCTCTGTGTGGCTGACATCCTGAAGGATGTGGCTGTGGCAGCAGGAATTGAGAAAAATCTCTTATATTTGTGGCTGAGACCGGTGATGGTCTGTGTTCTTGTGACTGCTGTGGCGGTAATGTATGGATATGGAATGAGGATCTGTCGGGAATAGAAGAGTTTATGGTATTTTCATATTTATGCGCTGTGATTTTGTACCAAAATATGCTAAAATATCCTTTATTGATAAGTCACAGCACCCACCCGGAGGATGCGGGGAAAGCGACTGGAATATCCCGCTTCAGGGTAAAAAATACTGAGACATGAAAGACAAAGGAGAGTTTTATGGATTTACAAAACAGAGCGGAGGCCGGCAGTGACGGACATGATGAGAGTGTACTGAATCCGGAGATGCCCAACGAAACTGATCTGACGAAGAAGGAACGCCGCCGGATCGAAAAAGAGAAACTGAAGGGAATGGGAACAGGTAAGAAGATTCAGTATATCTGGATGTATTATAAGATACATATGCTGTGCGTGCTTCTTGCCATTGGCGGAGTCTGTCTGGGAGTGAATATTTATCGTCACGCACAGATGAAGACGGTGCTTTCCATTGCGGTGGTGAATGCAGGGAATTATGACTCTGAGAAGGTGGAAGAGGATGTTTTGAAGACACTGGGAACAGAGGATAAATATGCAGAAGTCAGTGTGGCGCAGAATCTGATGACGGACGAGACAGGAGAGGATTTTGATTACTATGCCAGGATCGCATATGTGACGGAAATCCAGAGTGCTACCGTTGATGTCCTGATCATGCCGAAGGAACTCTATGAACATGAGAAAGACAGCGGAATGTATGCAGATCTCAGGGAAACGTTTGGAGATGAGGTGTTTGAGTCTCTGGGCGCTGTGGATGATCAGCATCTGGAGCTTGACGGCAGCAGTAGTGTTGCTCAGGAATTTGGCCTGAGATATGATCCGGTGTGCATCTGCCTTCCGGGTAATGTGAAGAATAAGGATAATGCGTTGAAATGGATCCAGTCTGTTCTGAAATGATGGATCCATATGCTTAGCTGAATACAGAGATAAATAAGGCCTCTGGTTCGTAACACAGGAACCGGAGGCCTTATTATATATGAATATTACAGTGTATCGTTACGTTTGATGTAGCCAGGCTCACCAGCAGGACTGATGATCTCTTTGGCATGTGTGATCTTGGCATGCTTGTCTACGACCAGATTTTCGATATGGACATTCTCACCGATGGTGCAGTCTGCAAGAACGACACAGTTCTTGATAACAGCGCCCTTTTTGATGGTACAGCCACGTCCGACAATGGAATTCTCTACAGTTCCCTCGATCATGGAGCCGTTGGAGATAACGGAGTTGGAAACATTGGCTGTGTCAAAATAATGGGTCGGACAGGAGTTGTTGGTGCGTGTATAGATCGGCCAGTTATCATGGAAAAGATCGGTTGCAGTTTTGTAGTCGATCAGATCCATATTTGCATCGTGATAGCTCTTGAAATTAGTGATCGATGCAAAATATCCGCGATGAGATATACCACGCACATCCAGCTCACCGTCTCTGCAGCCGGCATTGATCACGTCTGCAAGGGTATAAAGAGAGGAAATCTCTTTTGCCTTATGGATGAGGCTGATGAAAAGCTCTTTGCTCATTACGTAGGTATCCATGAAAATGTTGCGGTTCTTTGCATTGCCGTGGTTGTGCTCAATGGAGAGAACACCCTTCTGACGGTTCAGGTTCAGGATGTGGCAGTTCAGATGGTTCTCCTTGGCATTATCAACGGAATGATAAAGCATGGTCACATCCGCGCCGGATTCGATATGGGCATCGATCAGCTTGGAGTAGTCGGTGGTGTAGATCATGTAATTCGGAGCGATAACAACATATGGATAATGAACTGCTTCGATGCACTCCAGATTGGAGTAGTAGTTGTCGATATCGGTGTTATAGATATCGTTGACTCCGGAATGCTCTGAAAAGAGGATCTGGAGATTACCGCTCTTGGAGTTGATGTTGTAATGACGTCCGGTTCCGAGATGTTCCACAAGAGAACGGGGTTTGTTCTTTACATAGACCTGAATGTACTCGATCCCGCTGTTGGTCATATTTGAGATCGGGAAGTCGATGACACGATATCTTCCGAGAAATGAAAAGGCGCCGATCGCACGGTAGTCCTGAAGCCCCTCCACATGGATATTTCTTTCTGAGGAATTCACGATTCCAAATGCTTTAAACATATTACTCAGCCCCCTTTACACGTTTTGATACAAGTTCGATGTGCTCACTGTCTTTGGAACCGACACGAGCGTTGGCACCGATCACGACTCCGCCTGCAACGAGAGCACGCTGGACAACGGCACCTGCCTCAACAACAACACCCGGCATCAGGACACTGTCGATGATCTTGGCACCAGGACCGACCTTGACGCCTGTGAAAAGTACGGAGTTGGTGATCTCACCCTCCACAACACAGCCCTGAGTGATGAAAGCAGTGTTGATCACAGCGGTATCACAGATATACTGTGGAAGAGATGTAGCATCCTCAGTGTAGATCTTCCAGGTAGGATCGTTAAGATCCAGTTCACTGTTTGGACTGAGAAGATCCATGTTTGCTTCCCAGAGGGAATCGATGGTTCCTACATCCTTCCAGTAGCCTTTGAACTTGTAGGCGTAGAGTGCCTTGTCCTGTGCAAGGAGTGTAGGGATGATGTCTTTACCGAAATCGTGATTGGAATCCGGATTTTTGATATCTGCCAGCAGGAGCTTGCGCAGAAGCTTCCAGTTGAATATGTAGATACCCATGGAGGCAAGATTGCTCTTCGGGTGTTCCGGTTTCTCTTCAAATTCCACGATACGGTCATCTTCACCGGTGTTCATGATACCGAAACGGCTGGCTTCCTTCATGGGAACCTCGATAACTGCAATAGTCGCATCTGCCTTATGCTGGATATGGTCATCAAGCATCTTTGCATAATTCATCTTATAGATGTGGTCACCGGAAAGGATCAGAAGGTATTCCGGGTTCTGTGAGTCGATGAAATCAATATTCTGAGAGATCGCATCAGCTGTTCCACGGTATACATCCAGACCGGCATCCGCTTTCTCACGTGGAGGAAGTACATAAACTCCGCTGTCCTTGGCATCAAGGCCCCAGCGGCCACCGGCTGCTACATAGCTGTTCAGTAAAACTGATTCATACTGTGTCAGTACACCTACGACATCAATGCCGCTGTTGGCACAGTTACTGAGCGGAAAATCCACGATACGATACTTACCACCATAACCAACGGCTGGCTTGGCAACTTTATTCGTCAACTCGTGAAGACGACTTCCTCTTCCGCCGGCCAGAATCATTGCTAACATACTGTTTTGTTTCATGGCGAATCCTCACTTTCATTTCTTGTTTATTGTCAGAAGTGTTTTAACTTAAAAACAATAAACTTTGTTCATATTATACACCTTTTGGGATTGAAAATCCAGTTTTTTGTGCAAAAAAACGTTATTTTTGTGTTAAAATTTTGTGCGAATTTGAAAAAATTGACAGGTAATTTGTCGGAATAGAAAGAAACGGTCAAAGCCGGTCCTGAAATTCAGATAAGAAGAGGAAAAAGTGTATTCTGAAAAAAGATTTTATTCGGACAAAAGTATCCGGCGAAGAACTATTTGGGAATAACAGAGGGAGAAAATGAGATGAAAGATGAAAAAATTTCCAACTATGTAAAGCTATGTGAAGACTGGGCAGATAAATTCATGAAAATGGATCAGGAAAATTTAAGAAAAAGAGTTCCGGAACTGAAGGAAGAAAATGGATTTCTTACCCTGATCCATTTCGGACGAAAATACGGGATCAGCCTGAATGATGGAAGCATCTGCAGTATGGATGGCCAGCGGGAACCAGATACAACGGAAATGCTGAATATCTATACACTTCTTGGATATGCAAAAGAAGGAGCTTTTTTTATGAATAAGTGGGTACCTTTTGCAGACCTTCGCAATGCAAGACCATTTGCTCCGGCCTATAAGGTCGGGGAGACGGATGTGTTTGGAGCTACGTTTTCCGGGCATGAAAAAGAACTTCGGGAGGCCTTTGGCAAACTTGGAGGAAAAGAACTTCCACAGGGAGATGTGGGCTATGAAATCAGGGCTTTTGAATGTATGCCAATGAGATTTTTTTTCTGGGAGAGAGATGAGGAGTTTGAAGCCCAGGGAAATATTCTTTTTGATTACAGCGCCACAGATTTTAATCATGTGGAGAGCGCGGTATCCATTGCAGATGCAGGGATTAAGCGTCTGGCAGAGCTGGCAGGCCTGCCGGTCAGGGGAAAATCGTTTCAAATGAAATAAAGACGGGATTGACGAACCGGAATGGATGTGGTAATGTGTGTTAGAAAGAAGTTAGTCCAAACTAACAAGGAGGAAAACATGCCACATGGGAAAATATCTGAAATCAGTGGGGAAAAACAGTCTTGATTTTCTGAAATATGTAGGCCCGGGTCTGCTTGTAACAGTGGGATTTATTGATCCGGGAAACTGGGCATCCAATATAGCGGCAGGTTCCGGTTATGGATACAGCCTTCTGTGGATGGTGACGTTGTCGACAGTTATGCTGATCATTTTGCAGCATAATGCAGCGCATCTGGGAATTGTCACTGGTCTTTGTATTTCGGAAGCGGCCAGCCGTTATATGAATAAAACAGTAAAAAACATCGTACTCTGGACTGCGGTTGCAGCAGCGGTTGCAACTGCCATGGCAGAAATTCTGGGAGGTGCCATGGCTCTTAAGATGCTGTTCAATATTCCTGTCCGGGTGGGAAGCATGGTGATACTTGTGGCAGTGCTGGCATGCCAGTTTACAAATGCCTATAAAAAAATTGAAAAACTGATTATATTATTTGTTTCGCTGATTGGATTTTCTTTTCTGATTGAGATTGGCATGGCAGATATTGACTGGCCGGCTGCAATGACTGGATGGGTGAAACCGGATTTTCCGGAAAATTCCATGCCTGTGATTATGAGTGTCCTTGGAGCGGTTGTAATGCCGCACAATCTTTTTCTCCATTCGGAAGTAATTCAGAGCAGACAGTGGAATCTGGAAGAGGAGGAAGTAATTCAGAAGCAGCTGAAGTATGAGTTTAAGGATACGCTTTTTTCCATGATTATCGGATGGGCAATCAACAGTGCAATGATTCTGATGGCGGCGACTTTTTATAAAAACGGGGAAGGCGCGGTCGATGATCTGGCTGTGGCGGGAAATATGCTGACTCCTCTCATGGGAAAAGGGGCCTCCGTAATTTTTGCCCTGGCACTTCTTCTGGCAGGATTTTCCTCCAGTATTACAGCCGGAATGGCAGGCGGGACTATTTTTTCAGGAATTTTTAATAAACCTTATGATATCAGTACAAAAGAAACCAGGCAGGGAGTACTGGTAACCATGGTTCCGGCAGCATTGCTGATTCTTCTGATCCGTTCACCCTTTGATGGCCTGATTTATTCGCAGATGCTTCTGGGAATGCAGCTGCCCATCACTATTTTTACACAGATATATCTTACCTCGTCCACCAGGGTTATGGGAAAATATGCCAACAGTACCAGATTGAAGATAACCTTATGGACGATTGCGGGAATTGTAACGTTTTTAAATGCAGGATTGCTGATTACGTCTATATAAGTTGGGAAGATATCGAAGCAGATGGAGCATATCTTCGGGAATCATATGAAAAATATGGAAAAAAAGGAGAATCATATGAAAAAATGTTTGCCATTATTACAAAAAAAGTATATTATTACATAACTATGAATTTTGGTGACCATTTTAATTTATCTGTGAGGTGTCCTGACAGAAGTCTCTGTCAATTTTCCAGAAACATTTTTCGATTTCAGTATGGACAGAAGAGAACCGGAAGCAGAGAAGTATAAGGGCCCTGGAGGTGTAAAAAGTGGGCAAGAATGCGTCGGGAATGTATGTAATAGATGCAGATTATAATATCGTCAGCTATAACCATGCAGCAGAAATTATATATCCGGAGCTGAAAAAAGGAGAAAAATGTTATCGATGTCTTCAGCATAATGAGGAACCATGTGAAAGCTGTCCTGTTGTCAACGGGATTGAAGGTCCGAAGAATTATCTGGAACCGCGGCGGAATGTTCTGCGGTCCATTGATGCGGTAGAGATTCCGCTGGAATCCGGAGAAATGGAGCATGCAATGATATTTTCGGCGGCAGAAGCCACAGAAGAAGCATACAGGGGAATTACCAATAATGGAGAAAATCCTCTGCTTCTGGGAATTATCAATGTGCTCGGCAAGGACTACAGTAATATTTATTCGTTAGACTGTGCCACGCATAAGATACAAATTTGCCGTTTCCATAATCATGTACTTGGCAGGGTAAGTGAAAGTCTGATCTGCGAGGAACCTTATGAGAAAGTAATGGATATCTATATAGAAGATAATGTTGCATCTGAGGATCAGACCAGAATGAGGCAGATGATGGATTTTGAAAAAATCTGCCAGCGTCTGAAAAAGGTTTCCCAGTTTATGGTTCACTATAGAGTAAGAAGGGACGGAATTACCCATTACTACTATGTAAAATGTGCAAGAATTGGGAAGGCAGATGATTTTGAAGCGATTGTTCTGGCTTTTGCCAATGAAGATATGGATGTTCAGCACAGTGAAATGGAATCCATTCTGGAACCGGGGGGACCGTCCTCCAGAAGAAAGCTTCTTATAATAGAAGATAATGAGCTGAACCGGAAACTTCTGGCAGAGCTCCTGGAAGACAGTTATGAAGTTATGACTGCGGTTAACGGAGAAGAGGGACTGAAGCTGCTGGGAGAAAATTACCGTGATATTTCTGCAATTCTTCTGGATGTGAGTATGCCAATCTGTGACGGATTTCAGTTTCTGGACAGAATCCGGGATGATGTAATGCTTTCTTCTGTTCCGGTAATTGTAATAACAGGAAGTAACCGCCCGGAAGATGAGGTTCGCTGTCTGGAACTGGGTGCCGTTGACTTTATCCGGAAGCCTTACAATGTCCGGATTGTGAAGGGAAAGATCAACAGTGTAATCAAGCTTCGGGAATCTGCGATTGTTTTGTCTGCACTGGAATACGATGAGCTGACGGGACTTTATATCCGGCAGGCGTTTTTCCATCATGCAAAAACACTGATGCGTGTCAAAAAAGACCAGAAGTTTCATGTGGTTGTGGCAGATGTCAAAAATTTCAAGTGGATTAATGGTACCTACGGAGAAAAAACAGGAGATCAGGTGCTAGCGTATCTTGGAGAGGCATACAAAAGCCAGGTCCACAGTGGAATGGTAGCCAGATACGGTGGAGATCAGTTTGTTGCTATTGTATATGGGGATCTGAATTTTGGAAAAGACAAGGTAGAAGCTGCAATTCGTAAGATTGCAGAGCAAGCTCCGATTTCAAATCTGTCTGTGAATTATGGCATTTATGAAAATGTGGATAAAACACTGCCACTGACGCTGATCTGTGACAGGGCATTTCTTGCCATGAAGAGTATACAGAATGACTATGAGCATTCGTTTGCTTTTTATGATGAGGAGATGGGGCGGAAACACATCCGCGACAGGATGATGGAGAATGAATTTGATGAAGCGATCCGCAATGAAGAATTTGTGGTTTATCTTCAGCCCAAATATAATGTAGTAACAGAAGAAATCGCAGGTGCGGAAGCACTTGTACGATGGAAGAAAAAAGATGGCTCTATGGTATCTCCAGGTGAATTTATTCCACTTTATGAGAAGGATGGATTGATTGTACGCCTGGATGAATATGTGTTTAATAAAGTATGTGAGATTCAGAAAACACTTATTAGGTCAGGGAAAAAGCTGATCCCTATTTCGGTGAATCTTTCCAGGGCAAGTATCCACTACGAAAATATGATTTTGCGTTATGTACATATTGTAGAGGAGAATGGTATTCCATTTTCCGCAGTGCCTATTGAACTTACAGAGACAGCAGCTCTTTATAATGTGCAGATTAAAGAGCTTACAGAGAAGATGGTAAATGCCGGATTTGAACTTCATATGGATGATTTTGGATCCGGATATTCTTCCATGACAAGTTTAAACCAGCTGCCCTTTGATACGCTGAAACTGGACAAGAGCCTGATTGATTGCATAGAAAATCCGAGAGGAAAAGAAGTGATCCGCCATACCATAGCCCTGGCACACAGTCTGGGAATGCAGGTACTTGCAGAAGGGGTGGAAACGGCCAGTCAGGTAAAAATTCTCCGGGAACTGGACTGTGATGAAATTCAGGGATTTTATTATTCCAGACCGGTATCCTGGGAAGAATTCTGCACAGACTTTATAGGAAAATAACACAGAATCACAACACGCTGACAGTGCTCAACTGGCAGCGTGTTCTTGCATTTTAAGAAATTATAATTTATTATGTTATCTTTTTTGTATATACTTTTCCAAAAGGTTAAGCACTGTATATAATCCCATGGCAATGATGCAAAGGATCATAATGGACATAAGAACCCAAGTGAGTTTAAAGGTCTGGCTTCCATAGATGATGAGATACCCGAGGCCTTTCCTGGCACCAATGAACTCGCCGATGATAACACCTACTAGGCAGAGGCCGATGTTTACTTTCATAACACTGATGATCAGAGGAACAGAAGATGGCAGAATGATTTTTATCAGTTTTTCTTTTTTGTGGCCTCCCAGAGTTTCAATCAGTTTTAGTTTTTCCGGATCTGCCTGGCAGAAACCGGAGTACAGATTAATAACAGAACCAAAGATAGCCACGGACATGCCGGCAACTACAATGGTTCGCTCATTGGCACCCAGCCATACAATCAGAAGAGGTGCAAGGGCAGATTTCGGGAGACTGTTCAGTACCACAAGGTAAGGCTCCAGGATTCTGGAAGTCTTTGGAGAACACCAGAGAAGAATGGCAGTTCCCACGCCCAGGATTACAACAAAAAAGAAACTGACAAGAGTTTCTGTCAGAGTAACTCCAATATGGGAAAACAGAGACTGATCCCTGCACATGGAAAGAAAGGTTTTTCCGATGAGGGAAGGGCTGCTGAAAATAAAGGAATCAATCCATCCGCATCTGGCGGACATTTCCCAGAGTCCCATAAACAGGATAAAGAGAAGAATCCGTGCTGTGAAGATTAGACGTTTTTCTTTTTTATACTGTAAAAGATATTGTTTCTGATGTCTGGAAATTTCAGGCATTTTCGTTGAGCTCCTTCCATATGAGATTAAAATATTTTTTAAAATCCGGAGCATTTCGGGAAGAAAGCGGAGTACGGTTATTGATATTCAGATGGATGTCAACAATTTTCTGTACAGTGGCAGGGCGGGGAGAAAGAATCAGTACCCGGTCTGCCATGCTGATGGCCTCGGAGATATCGTGAGTAACCAGAATTGCAGGTTTGCCGGAATTTCGGAGAATTTTTCCAATGTCATCACTGACATTTAAGCGGGTCTGATAATCCAGCGCGGAAAATGGTTCGTCCAGAAGCAGAAGTTCCGGTTTCAACACAAGGGTCCGGATCAGGGCGGCACGTTGCCGCATACCGCCGGAAAGCTGAGAGGGCCTGGCATCCCGGAAACGGTCAAGACCATATATCCGGAGAAGTTCTTCGGCATGAGAAAGTTTTTCGGGAGTGAGTTCTTTACGGATTTCAAGGCCAAGGAGAATATTTTTGTAAATACTGCGCCACTCCAGAAGATGATCTTTCTGAAGCATGTATCCTACAGCGGTACTGCCGGCAGATACCGGTTTTCCGTCCAGTGTAATGGAACCACATTCCGGGGCGAGAAGGCCGGCGATCAGATTGAGAAGTGTAGATTTGCCGCAGCCGGAGGGTCCTACAATGGACAGAAATTCGCCGGGCATCAGGTCAAAGGATATATGAGAAAGGGCAGGTGTCTCACCGGACAATGTGTGATAGGAAAGACACACATCCCGTACTTTCAGGATGGGATTCATGGATATTGCCTCCTTTTTGTAGATAATGGTATAATATTATCATATGTCTGAAACAGGAGAAGGCGCATGGCAGAAAAGGAGACGCCGGTGCCTGCCGCCAAACAGTCAGAGAGAAAGGAATTACAAACATTGAATAAAAGAAACTACCAGAAAGAGCTTGATAAACTGATCGAAAACATTCAGAAAGAGGAAAAAACGCCCAGACTTTTTCTCCACGCCTGCTGTGCGCCCTGCAGCAGTTATGTGATGGAGTATCTGTCGCAGTATTTTGAGATCACTATATTTTTTTATAATCCCAATATTGCACCGGAGGAGGAATATGCACACCGCGTGGCTGAGATTCGGCGTCTTATCGGGGAGATGGAGTTTGTCCATCCGGTAACTCTGGTGGAGGGACGGTATGACCCGAAGGAATTTTATGAGATGGCAAAAAGCCTGGAGGATGTTCCAGAAGGAGGAGAGCGGTGCTTTCGGTGTTATCGCCTGCGGATGGAAGAGGCGGCGAAACTGGCGAAAGAGGGCGGATATGATTATTTCACTACCACTTTAAGTATCAGTCCTCTGAAAAATGCACAGAAGATCAATGAGATCGGGGAGGAGCTGGCAGAAATCTATAAAGTGCCACATCTGACTTCGGATTTCAAGAAAAAGAATGGCTACAAGCGTTCCATTGAGCTGTCCCATGAGCATGATCTGTACCGACAGAATTACTGTGGCTGTGTTTTTTCGAAAAAAGAAGCACAGGAAAGAGACAGAAAAAGAGCCCTGGAAAATTCCGGGGATTAAGAAGAAACAATACAGTTTCGTAAAAAGAAACAGGACGGGAAAAAATATCTCCCGTCCTGTATTTATCATTATGCAAAATCATCAGGGTTATCACATGCTTCCTCATAGACTGCAGCATGGGCATGGGCCATATCCTGATAATAGTTACTGATTGCTTCAAACCAGTTACATATATCATCATTATGCATCAATTCAAGCAGCAGGTACATGAAATTGCAGACAATATAGGAAATCTGGTGGCGTTTGGACGGGGAGAGGCCGTTTACAAAATCATCAACCCGGTCACGGATATCATCTAAAGCAAGCATGGATCTTTCCAGATCTGCAAGTAATTTCTTGTACAGAGTTTCATTGAAGTTTGTAAAATCAACATGAAAAACAGTACCTGTGCATAATTTTGAAGAGAAAACATTTTTGTTTTCATCATATACTCTTGCATCTAAAGAATGGTTTTTGTCATATTCGACAATCTTTTTCAGATTTTCGTATAATACGGGTACAAATTTTTGATCTTCCAGCATAGCCAGATAAATATATGGCATATCAGACAACCACCAGTGAAACAGTTTATCTGATATTATGCGATAATTCGGATCCTTCCATATATGAGGACATCCTCGCTTGATATTTTCGGAAATCATGACTTCCGTTGTACCGTCAAACTTAAACACATCTGAAAACAGGGCTTTTAAAATATATGTTACAGCAGCTTCTGAATTTATCATATTTTCATGTGCTGTATCTGAAAGAATACTCATATTAAATACCTCCGGTTTATCCATTTTATCCGTGGGGTTATTATATCAAAAAAATGCTCAGTATAAAATACTTATGGTATGTATAAGTATGAAAAACTTTGCATTTCCATAAAAATATGATACACTAACACAGAAAAGTGCAGACGTCCGGGAGGCGGATCTCATGTCCGCCCGGAGAAGACAGTTCTGCCGCAAAAAAGAAAAGTGAGGAA
>OOCH01001820.1_pt1 | contig 15172 bp, 9 predicted proteins | sample 1671641 | NCBI WGS metagenome assembly OOCH01 (sample SAMN06348177, study PRJEB24527) | human gut metagenome | biome: human gut; feature: ankylosing spondylitis patient; material: feces | host: Homo sapiens | place: China | collected 2015-10
TAATACTATGAAAAACACAGTACAAAAGTATTTATTTTATCTGAAACAGCAAAACCTAAGACTAAAAAAGAATGCTTTACAACATACATTAACCAAACCCTATTTACCGATTAAATCCCTTAACAAATACAGCCTCAACCTTAAAAAAATCAAGAACGAGACTGCATTATCATATTACCTCTCCCAACCATCGATTACTTTTGTCTAAAAATCATACACCCCATGTCAAAAATTTAGACACTCACAAAAATTAGAAAAACCGTATACATCTATAAATCAACATCTTGAGAAGATGGCACGAAAATTGTATTGTCATTTGCAGTAAAAACAAAATCAAACACAGAAAAATGAAAACTTACTTTACCTTTTTACAGCGTAATAAGCTTTTTACCTTTGTCAATGTCATTGGATTAAGCATCTCACTCATGTTTCTCCTGCTGATTACCCACATGGTCACCCGACAGCTCACCGTAGACAAAGACATGAAAGATGCAGACCGGACTTATGTACTGGCTAATGAGATATGGGCAGGAGGTCACATCTTGCTGGGTGACAAACTACAAAGCCGTTATCCGGAAATAGAAGACTGGTGCGCCGTAAGCGGTTCCTATGAACAGTTTGTCAAAACTAACGACCAACCGGTTAATATACAAATGATGTTTGTCCGCGAAAACTTCTTTCGGTTCTTCAACTTTCATCTGCTGGAAGGAAATCCGGAAACCTTGCTGGCCAATGAAAACAACATCGTGCTGACACGTTCCTGTGCCATCAAGCTGTTTGGTACGGAGCATGCGTTAGGAAAAACACTTATTGAACAAGCATTCGGTGACCGACGCTGTACAGTGAGTGGAATCATTGAAGACATTGATAATTCTATTTTTCCTTCCAATATTGAAGCATTCAGCCTTCATAAGAATGTGCGATACGTTAATTGGAGTGCCAGCGAAGAAAATACCCACTTAGGCAATGCCGCCAGCTGCATCTTCTTCCTGCGTTTCCATCCGAACGTCAACCCTAACGACAAAGCCGATGACATTGCCCGCTTCTTCAAAGAATTCTTCTGGATTTACCAATATGATTCCGTTAAAAAGGTATTATTCATCCCCATACACGAGTTTTACTTCTCCGATACACTGGCCGCCGGAGCCATACTCAACCAATATAGCCTGAAAGTGGTACTTATTTTCCTGACCATCGGCGTCTTGATTCTGTTTATGGCCATCTTCAACTATACCAGCATGAGCATTGCCCAGACCAGTTACCGGGCAAAGGAAATGGCTACCCGACGCCTGTTAGGTTCCTCCAAGAAAAGCATCTTCTGGCGCATGATTGCCGAATCGTTCCTGCTGACCACGCTGGCTTTTGTGATTGGTTTTCTACTGGCCAAGAGTGCAGAGCCTACAGCCATGGAACTGCTTCATACACGACTTGACATTGTGGGCGACTTAAATCCCCTCACCCTATTGTGCTATCTGCTTCTGATTACCGTACTTTCCCTGCTCTCCGGATTCGTGCCTGCCACCCTGCTGTCACAATACAATCCGTTGGACATCGTAAAAGGTACCTTCCGCCGCAAGACCAAGACTTTATACCTCCGCCTGCTAAACATTGTGCAAAACGGACTCACCATCGCCATGCTAGGATGTGCCATTTACCTGAGTGTACAGATTTACCGCATCCTGCATGCCCCATTAGGGTATGAATATGGACATGTCATCCACTACCCGCCTATGGGCAGCGACCAGAAACTTCAGCTTTTCCGCCAGGAAGCCCAGAAGCTTCCTTTCGTAAAACGCGTAAGTTTTGCACAAGGTACTCCCATTGACGGCGGGAACAATGATAGCATGTACTTCACATCGGCCGACAGTACCAAGGACCTAAGCTTCCAAACTTTTGTGGTGGACTCTGCCTTCATCGACATTTTCCATATCCAAATTACAGAAGACCGTCACGCAGGATACAATCCCAAAAATTTCTTTGTAAGCCAGTCGGCCATGAAAGACTTGCGTCAGTTGGGATTTACAGACTTTGTAAGAAGTGACCGTGGCGGCTATACCATGAACGTGGTTGGAGAATTCAAAGACTTCCAGATTCGCTCTCTGCTTATGAAAGACCCTCATCCGCTGCGCATGCAAATTGCTCCATCCGACAGCATTAGCCCATGGAACATCCTGGTAGAAGTACGCGATGAACAACCCGAAGCTTATAAAAAGCAGCTGGACCAGCTCTATTCCAAGATAATAGACGGATACCCGTTTGATTCAGAATGGTATGACACACTGGTACAGAAAATATATGAAGACATTACCCGTATGAATCACCTGATTCTTATCTTCACCTGTGCAGCACTGGTTATCTCCCTGTTAGGACTTACCGCCATGAGTATCTACTTCATCGCACAACGTAAACGAGACATCGCCGTACGCAAGGTATTCGGCTCCGACAGCCGCAGCGAAATGCTCCGGTTAATAAAATTCTCTTCCGCATCACTGGCGGTCAGTCTGCTCATCGGCCTCCCGCTGATGTATATCGGCATTCAGCAGATAGACAAGATTGTGACCTACGAAAGCAGTTTCCCCTGGTGGGTACCGGTTGCCGCTTTCCTGATTGTAGCCCTCATCTCACTAGCTTCCGTCTGGCTAATCAGCCGAAAAGCCGTACGGGAAAATCCAGTACTGAACCTGAAAACAGAATAATCTTTCCCAAATCAGAAACATAAAAAACGAAAATATGAAAACCATCCTACGAAATCTATTCTATACGCTAAAACGCTTCCAGACTGCCTCTGTGCTGAACCTGATGGGACTTTCGGCTGCCTTTGCCGCCTTTGTCATGCTTATGATGAAGGTGAGCTACGAACGCGATTTCGATACCTGCTATCCCCATACCGACCGCCTGGTCATGCTGAATCTGGCACAACCTCAAGAGGAGAATTATGTCAGTACACTCCCCCGAGGCCCTATCGATTACCTTATCCAGCAAGTACCGGGCATCGAATATGGTACCATCTATTCCCCAGCCTGGCAGAAGCAGGCTTTCTACACCGACCCCAAGAATCCGCAATACTTCTACGAGGAACCTTGGGCCGTGTATCCCGACTTCGGAAAAATTATCGGACTGAAGTTCGTGGAAGGCAGTGACCAGGAAATGAACCGACCGGAAAGTGTCATTGTATCCGAAAGCTATGCCCGCAAACTATTCCCGAATGGAGATGCCTTAGGTTCCTATCTGTACACAGATACTCCAGACTGGCGAAATCCGGAAGCCACCAAATTCCGGATATGCGGTATTTTTAAAGACCTGCCGGAAAACTGCCAGTTCAAAAATGACCTCTTTGTTCCGATGGGAAAACTTCAGGAGAACGACTGGGGCAGCCAGAACTTTTTTGCATTCTTCTTGCTAAAACCAGGAGTCAGCGTGGAAGAAGTAAACCAGCAGATTGCAGCTACAGAAGCCAACAAACGACTGTTTACCGGTGATCAAGGCACCCAGAAACTCTATGTTCTCCCGATACAGAAACTGTATTATGACATGTATTCTCCCTACTACTTCAAGACAGGCAGTCGCAGCACCATGACCCTGCTGGTAAGTATCGGATTTCTGATTATCCTCATAGCCTGCATCAACCTTATCAATTTCAGCACGGCACTAGCTCCGGTGCGCATGCGCAGCATCAATACCCAGAAAGTGCTGGGAAGCACCAACAGAGAACTGCGCCGTGCCCTGGTAGCCGAATCGGTGAGCATCGTATTGATAGGTTGGCTATTATCATTAGGTATTGTCGCAGCCCTGATACGACTGAACGTATTATCCTTTATGGGTTTCACTCCTTCCCTGCTCGTTTACTTGAAATACGTGCTTTACACCGGAGTGATAGCCCTGCTTACAGGTATCGTGGCCGGACTATATCCGTCATGGTACATGACTTCTTTCCCTCCTGCCCTTGTATTGAAAGGAAACTATGCCCTGAGCGGAAAAGGTAAACGGCTTCGTACGGTACTCATCGGTTTCCAGTATATCGTTTCATTTGCCCTGATTGTGACCGCAGCTTTCATTTTCCTGCAGAACCGCTTCATGCGAAACCATGAACTGGGCATCGACAAAGACCAGATACTGGTCGCTTCCCTCCCCCAAATGCCTTATCACAGCAGTCCGTACCGTAAATTCGACAGTCAGCTGAAAAGTTTTGCTGAAATTGACGACATCGCCTACGCCAAATGGGAGTTAGGAGCCACCGAGGGATATACACAGTATACCTTCCGCTACAAAGGAAACAACTACGGACATCAGTATATTGACGTCACAACGAACTTCTGTCGGGTAATGGGAATGCACATTCTGTCGGGAAGCGACTTCCTGCCCAGCGATTCCATCTACACCACCCAGTTAAACTTTATCGCCACGCAGGACCTTCAGGAAAAAAGCGGTATCCCAGCAGGAGAGACACTCGACTTTTTCCCATGGGGAATGAGCGCCACCCTCAAAGGATATGTGAATAACGTGCAGTTTACTTCACTCAAAACTAGCTCCGTCCCCTATATTTTCTGTCCCAACGGTATCTACAGCAACAATGTGCTACCATTTGCCTACATCCGCGTAAAGGCCGGAAGTAACATGGACAGCGCACTGAAGCATATCCGTCAGACAATGAGTGAATGCTTTACGGGCTATCCCACAGAAGTGAAATTTTACGACCAGATATACGGCCAGCTTTACCAAAAAGAAACAAACCAGCAAAAGATAATCACCTGGTTCAGTCTGCTTGCCATTCTGATTTCACTGGTAGGAGTGTTTGGACTGATTATTTTTGAAGCGGCACACCGCCGTAAGGAAATCGGGGTACGAAAAGTGTATGGAGCCTCCACGGGACAAATTCTCTGGATGTTTGGCCGCTCCTACCTCACACTGTCCATCGTCTGCTCACTCTTAGCCAGCCCCATCGCCTGGTATGCCGTATCAGAATGGCTGAAACAGTTCAATGAGAAAATCCCTATTTCTCCATGGGTATTTCTGATTACATGTGTCATAATCAGTCTGATTACACTGATAACCATTACCATACAGAATTACCGGACAGCCCGTAACAACCCTGTAAACAGCTTGAAATCAGAATAAATACAAGAGAAATAGCCTAGAAAAAGGCATAAAAAAAGGAGTTCCGCTGAACTCCAACCTTTGTTAACCTTAAATCTAATACTATGAAAAACACAATGCAAAAGTATTTATTCTATTTGAAATAGCAAAACGTAAGGCCTAAAAAGCATGTTTTACAACATACATTAACTACAAAGCTCTGGGCAATAAAACCCATTAACAAAATCGAGTTCAAATATAAAAAAAGACTATCAGAAGCGGCCGCCTGTCAGCAGTCAGCCAGTTTGTAAGTCCGGAAGCGTTTCCCTTTCTTAAGTTTGAACACCAGTTCCCTCCGGTCCTTATGGAAAAAGCGGTCGTGAATATTCACGCCAAACTCACACGTTTCTCCTTTTTTCATGTTAGGAAGATGAATCCGGCATATTCTTTTCTTTTTATAGAACAAATAGAAATAGGTCTTACGCATTACCTTTTCTCCCTCATTGCTGATTTTCATTTTCAGACGTTTTCCATCGTGCATCGCACAAAATATCGGAGGGTAAATCACCATTTCTTTCAACACCCCATCGCTGTCATTAAGCGCCACCAGTTGCAGGCATTCATTATCCGGTACAGACTGAGCACAAACTTGCCCGATAAAGAAAATCCACACACATACGATTCCTATGATTCTATAATACTTCATAACCCAATACCTCCTTTATTATACCCATGGCACCTAAAGTTACAAAAAGATTCAATTGCCTTGCATAAATGAAAGGTTTATTTCACAAATAAAGAATAAAAGGCCAGTTTCAGGATAAATCATACCATAAAGCACGCGGCCTGACACACCGTTATGGCATGCCAGGCCGCTCTGCTGAAATTTGTAATTCTTACTTATTTTTCTTCCATTGTTCTTTCTCTATCAAATAAGAGATGACAAGGCCTAAACCTCCTCCTAACAGAACGCACGCTCCGTAAATTATGGAAACAGCCTCTTTTACGGTATAAGGATAATTATCAGACAAGTAATCCGGTTGGGTGGTACATGCCAACACATATCCTGCCAAAAGCCCTACCCCCAATCCAAGCAGCAAGCATCCTATACGCAGTCCTCCAAACGAATACAGGCTGGGACGATACATAATGCCATTCTTAAAGGTTTCCGGCGTCAGTTTGTCGCCCATCTTTTCAATCAGCATCATCCGTTCTCTTCTTCCGGCAAACAGTTCAAACAATTTATAAATCACTCCAAAAACAATTGCCACATTGGCCACAATCATCAATTCTTCCATTTTATTCGGTTTTTAATTTGTTACTTTGCCCTTTAGACGCAACCCATACAGAAAGGTTACACTTTTACCGAGAAAAATATTTTTCTAATTTCAGTGTAACCTTTTACTTTGCTCTGCGTCTAAAGGGCATCATGAATCACGAGGAACTACATATCATAGCATCTATCCTGAGCGGACGAACCGAACAGTTCGCCTATTTTCTCGATACCTACGGGCCACAGGTTTTCCACCTGATAGTCCGCATGGTAGGCTCACCGGAAGATGCGGAAGAACTGACACAAGACTGTTTTATGAAAGCCTTCACCCACCTTTCCTCGTTTCATGGAGACAGCAGTTTCTCTACCTGGATTTACCGCATTGCCTACAATGAAGCGACTTCCGCACTCCGGAAAAAAAATAAAGAACTGCTTTCATTCGACGACCGGATATGGAACAGTCTTTCAGATAAAGAAATAGATGAGGAGCTGGATACCGAAAACGAAATGCAAATTCAGAAACTGCAGCAGGCACTCACCCAGCTCAAGCCCGATGAGCAGGCACTGGTCACTCTGTTCTATGAAGAAGAAAAAAATATAGAAGAAATAGCCTATATCTTTCACCTGACAGAAAGCAACGTAAAAGTAAAGCTGCACCGCATCCGAAAAAAGTTATGTAACTTAATGAAAGAGGAGATTTAAAACATGAGAACAACAGATAGAGGACTTCAGAAAGCAATAAAAAGGCAGCCCCATTACGAGCTGCCCAGCAATTTCAGTTACCGCATGATGCAAAAGATACAAGAGGAAAGTATCTTACGCGAAAAACGGCAGGAAAAAAGAATGTTCATCCTCTTCCTTGTCTTCGCCATACTCAGCGGGGGAGGCTGCATCGGATTTTTTATTTGGAAATACGGAACAACCTTCATCAGCTATTGGCACACCTGTAAGGAAATACTTCCGGACTCCCATACGCTCCTTTTCTACCTGCCTACGTTCTGCGCCCTCTGTCTGTTGTACTTCTTCGACCGATGGTTACGGAAAAAGATAGACCTTGAAAAAAAATAGTCTACCTATTTTTTCACACAAACGGTTACAGACTTTCCACAAGAAATACCCTGAGGCATGGGCACCACAATTTTTTGCCCATTCCATACCAACGTAATTTCTTTTAATGTGGCATCCATTCTGGCATCCGTTACTGACACATAACACTCTGTATCCGTCTCACGCAAGACAAGTGCACAAGGTGCAGAAACCTCCAACGTTAACCCCTTTGCTTTTAACACCGGAGCTTCCGGATAGAACACGGCTTCTACCACCTTTTTGTCTGTCGAACGAACGGCTTGAATCAATGTATCGTTTCTCAATACTTCAAACGGAAGCTTACGAGCCGGTTCATCTTTCCCCAAGTAAACCGTATAGCCATAGGTATCATTCTTCGGACTTTGCCCATGGTCTGTCCACAAACGCAATACAGAAACCTTTTCAGGTAGTCCTGATTTCTTTTTATTCCGTGCATTCATCTTTGCCCAATGAGCCGGACGACTCTCTGAAGCGACGTATAAATTAGCCTGATACTCCGGCAAACCTTGATAGGCAAACTGTCCTTCTTGTATAACCCAGGTATCTTTCATCTTACGTGCATCCAAAAGCATGCTTCCTTCCGCCACATCTGTCTTCTTACCTTTCTTCCAAAGATAAACCGGAGCCACCCTTGCTGTCTGATCCAATGTGGTCCGGATGTGCCCTTCCATATCCGGACAGTTATTGGTCACTCCTGCTCCTAAAGCTACCAGATAATCTCCCAATACAAAATAACCTTTATAAGCCTTAAAACCATAGAGTAACTCATTCTTCACCTTACGGTCACCTTTATCATTCACATTTTCCTTATCGGCTCCATGCATTTTTTCAAAAATATAGCCACCAGCTGCATAATCTGCCCCATCTGCTGCTCCTGCAGCGAAATTATGACGACTACAATATCCTCGCCAGTTCGTTACCGGAGTCAAGCGCTCCATTCCTTCACGTGCAGTAACACCGGGAGAAGCGGTCACATCCCAACCTTCCATAATCTGAAAATATTCATTTCCATGACGCTGAAATAAAGTCATGCCATCTGTCGGATAAAAATTATAGTTGTCCGCGAATGCTGCACTTTCAAGCCCGTCACAGCGCACAGAAGCCATATTAATCATCAAATGATAATCTGGAGTATGCTTCATCAGGTCATCATTATTAAAGAACCAGCGTGTACCTTGATAAACACCTTTTTCGGTTCCCTTCATCCGGATACAATTTGTTTCTGCCTCAGCCAGAAGTTGCTGAAGCTCTTTCTGCTCTTCTGGAGAAAAAGAAGAAAGCCAATTCTTCACCACATTGCGTAACATCTTGTAATAAGGTATTGCTTCCTCCTTATCCCGATACTCATAAGAATTTCGGTCCAAGCAAGGCAAACGATAACCGTCCCGATAATACCAGCTGCCTCCACGGAAAAAATTCATCAAGGCATCTGCATTTTCACGACTGAGCTGCTTTGCCCAGGGAGTGCCATTGAGCATACCCAGCATATTCAAGGCACTGGAAGTTCCATCAATGGGATAACCCCATATCAAACATTGCATGCCATGTCCCCATCCTGCTCCGTCAGCCGTGAATCCCTCCGTCCAGAAAGAATCATCATAGGTAATCTGGGAAGTCATGCTAATGCCCCGCTGACAAACTTCAGTCAGGACATCCAGCATCGGAACAGAGCTATACATCACAGCCACCGGAAGCAAGGAGCGATAAGCCAGCGCATTGCCTCCTACCCACCACACATGATTACGGAAACGCTCTACTGACACCACATTCTTATCAGTCTCATCCCTTCTCAAAGGCTGAGTATAAGCCTGAAGTCCCAAGATTTTCAGCATATCACATGCATTCTTCAAGTATTTATTTCCTTCGCCCCGTTCTGCACGGTCCATATCTTCTGTACAAGCAAAATAAATATTCACGGCAGCCGTAGGTATCGCAAAACAAGAAGCATGAAAACGTGGTTTATCATTCGGACGAGAAATTTCCAAGTTACCATAATGCACCACAGCCTTCCAAAGTTTATCTGTAAGTTCAGAAGTTTTCTCCAACCGTCCTTTCCGGCAAGCATCAGCCAACTGATATATGCGGTTCAATGCACCGGCAATAAAAATTCCGACACGGTCATCCGTTGTATTCTCATAGCCTTGTTGATAAGCATTCTCACGTTCAAACTGCTCCTCTGTAGAATTTAAGTCTGAAAACCGGCCATCTTTTCCTAACAGGGAAGCCATCTGAATAGCCTGAGAAGCATCAATTGATTTTACTGCCCGATAAGGGTGTTGAGAAAAATATTCTCTCAGTTTCTTGACTGCATCTTTTTTCTCACCTCCCGCATGACAACGTGCCTCCTGATAATAACGACGATAGTTTGAATATGCAAACTGAGATTCCGCTTTACGAACAACAAAGTCACTTACTTGTACATGGTTTTTCCACAAACGAATGGCAAAATATCCATCCCCCTGCCCCCTGCTTATAGAATGGCAAAACAATTCCTCACCATCGACAGCAAACGTAGTTTTTCCGTCCGTCACGGTTATCACCACCTCATACCAACGATTAGGCTTCAGCAAATGTGCCTCATCTGTATATTCTTTTACCAGAGGTTTTATTTTATTCTCATCAATGCCATAAAATTCACTGTGATATTCCCGAAAACGAGTGGTCTTATTCTCATTTCCTCCATAACCTACATAGAAAAGATTTAATGTGTTATAATTCTTGAATATCCCTGCACGCCAATCCTTTCTGGCATAAATATTATCTGGGTATTTCAAGTCTTTAGCACCCCAAAAGCAGTTCATATCACTCAAACGGTCGTATTTCCCGCCTTCCATCACTACTTTAATGCGGTAACTGATTTCATAGTTTCCAGTCAGGCACTCATCATACCACAAAGTCAGACCATCCGGTGATACAATGTCCAGACAATCGTCAACTTTAGTCATCTTGAACTTACCCGAAGAGTCTTCGCCAATCCAATTTTTCAAGGATATTTCTGAAGCAGTAATCCCCAACAAGGAATAAAACATCCCCCATAAGAAAAATAATAATTTTAGTTTACCCATAACAAAAGATTAAATATTTCACGATTACATGCTACAAAAAATAAATATTATCTTTTAATATTCATAACTACTATAAATAAAAAGGACGAATTTCGAATGAAATTCGCCCTTTCCATTTCTATATCAGTCAGAAATCTTATTTCCGATAGCTTTCCAACTCTTCTGCCTGGAACTTACGGATGAAGTTGAAATGCTTTTCTACTTCAGATTCAGCGTAGTTCACATACACATTCAGTGACTTGCCAAACATGTCAGGAGCCTTTGTCGCATCCTGCAAGAGCAGGTGGCTCATCACGCACACAGCAGCCATCTCATACAAACGACGAGATACCAGATCCAGCAATTCCTGATTCTGTGCTTCCTTCACTGCATTGGTACATGCTTCCAGCTTACGAGTCATATCCTTGATACGATTCATATAACCTTCAAATTCTGGAGCACAAGGAATCTGTTCATATTCATGCAAAGTAGCCGCATACGAACCGTTTGTAACGTAACGGATGGCAGCTACTGTCTGCAACTGGGTAGTACCTTCATAGATGCTGGTGATACGGGCATCACGATAGATACGCTGGCAAGTATATTCCATCATGAAACCAGAACCGCCGTGTACCTGAATACAGTCGTATGCATTCTGGTTGGCATATTCAGAGTTCATACCCTTTGCCAGCGGAGTAAAACTGTCAGCCAGTTTTGCATAACGTTTCTGTTCCTGACGTTCTTCCGGAGTCAGCTTGCGTTCACGGGCAATGTCATCCAACGCTTTGTAGATATCCACGTAACGAGAAGTCTGATACAACAACGCACGGCCTGCATCCAGTTTTGCCTTGATGGTAGCCAGCATGTCATACACAGCCGGGAATTCGATAATGGCCTTACCGAACTGTTTACGGTCTTTTGCGTATGCCAAAGCCTCATCGTAAGCAGCCTGGCTCAAACCTACAGACTGAGCAGCAATACCCAGACGGGCACCGTTCATCAACGCCATGACGTACTTAATCAAACCTAACTTACGTTCACCGCAAAGTTCAGCCTTCGCATTCTTATAAACCAGCTCACAAGTAGGAGAGCCATGGATACCCAGCTTGTTTTCAATACGGCGTACGTCTACTCCACCGTCGTTCTTGTCATAGATGAACATAGACAATCCGCGACCGTCGTGTGTACCCTCTTCCGAACGAGCCAATACCAGGTGAAGGTTTGCATCACCGTTCGTAATGAAACGTTTCACACCGTTCAGGCGCCAGCAGTTGTTAGCTTCATCGTATGTAGCTTTCAGCATCACACTCTGAAGGTCGGAACCAGCATCCGGTTCAGTCAAGTCCATTGACATGGTTTCACCGGCACAGATACGCGGAATGAAACGGCTGTGCTGATCTTCGTTACCGAATTCATACAGTGTTTCGATACAGTCTTGCAGAGACCAGATATTGCCGAAACCGGCATCGGCTGCTGCTACGATCTCGGCACACATGGTGTACGGAGTGATGGGGAAGTTCAAACCACCGAAACGGCGTGGCATAGTCATACCATTCAGTCCGGCTTTCACCATTGCATCCAGGTTCTGTCTTGTACCGCTGGCATATTCCACACGACCGTTAGCACAGTGAGGACCTTCTTCATCTACACCTTCGGCGTGACCGCAGACCAGACCGGGAACGTGCTGGCTCCCTTTGCGGGAGTGCACGCCCGCATGGGCGAAATGCTCGGCGTGGAGACCAAAGTATGCTGCAGCGCCAACGCCTGGCAGTTCAGCGACTACAGTCTCTATGAAGCCGACCGATACGATCCGGTCGAAAAGAAAAAATATCATGAGGAAGTCTTCCCCGAAGACTGCCGCAGGGCCTTTGAAACAGGCCGTGCTCTGGCCCTCATGACCGTGTAGTTTCGAGCGGCTCTTACGCGGCTCTCCGCCTTTTTGCGACAGGAAGGGAAAATCGTCTTTCCCGGCCTGTCCTCTCCCGGGCGCATGCGCCCTCAACATTTTTTCAACGAGGATAGTGCCGTGGAATATCACGTCATTCAGGTCGAGGAGCGTCCGCCGCTTCTTCTCAACATACCCCTGAGCATTCAGCACCTGTTCGCCATGTTCGGCTCCACCGTGCTCGTGCCCTTCCTTTTCCAGGTGAACCCCACCACCTGCCTGTTCATGAACGGCATAGGCACGCTGCTCTATCTCATACTCACGAAAGGCAAAATCCCTTCCTATCTGGGCTCGAGCTTCGCCTTCATTTCTCCCGTGCTCGCCATCATCGCCTCAAGCGGCTACTCCTCGGCTCAGTCGGGCTTCATCGTGTTCGGCCTTCTGTTCATTCTCTTTTCCCTGCTCATCAAGGCCGTGGGGACCAAGTGGATAGACGTCATCTTCCCGCCCGCGGCCATGGGGTCCATCATCGCCGTCATCGGTCTTGAACTTGCTCCCACCGCCGCATCCATGGCCGGCCTCACGGGAGAAAACATCAACATGGACAACGTGCTGGTGTCCATGTTCACGCTTATCGTCACCGTCATCGGTTCCGTGGCCTTCAGAGGATTTCTGGCCATCATCCCCGTCCTGTTCGGCGTCATCTGCGGCTATGTGTTCGCCTTCTTCATGGGCATGGTGGATCTTACTCCGGTCATCGAAGCTCCCTGGTTCCAGATGCCGCATTTCTACGCCCCCACCTTCGACCTCAACGCCATCATCGTCATCGCTCCCGCAGCTCTCGTGGTGCTGGCCGAACATATCGGGCATCTGCTCGTCACCGGCAACGTGGTGGGCCGGGATCTCATCAAGGATCCGGGCCTTTCCCGCTCGCTCTTTGCCGACGGATGCTCCAACATCCTTTCCGGCTTCTTCGGCGCCACTCCCAACACCACATACGGCGAAAACATCGGCGTCATGGCCATTACCCGCGTCTACAGCGTGTGGGTCCTCGGCGGTGCGGCCGTCATGGCCATTCTGCTTTCCTTCGTGGGCAAGCTCTCCGAACTCATCCGCGGCATTCCCGTACCCGTCATGGGCGGCGTATGCCTGCTGCTGTTCGGCGTGATCGCCGCCTCCGGCCTGCGCGTGCTCGTGGAACGCAAGGTGGACTACAGCAAATCGTCCAATCTCGTCATGACCTCGGTCATCATGATCATCGGTCTGAGCGGCGCCAAGCTCTCCTTCGGTTCCTTCACCATCCAGGGCATGGTGCTTGCCACCATCATCGCCATCGTTCTGAGCCTGGCCTTCAAGCTGTTCGATCACTTCCACCTTCTGCGCAAGGACTGACGCCTTCCTGGAAAATCATCCGGCTCCGCAGCGTTGTCCCGCAGCCTGCGGCGGACGGCTCCGCGCTCTTCCTGCCGGAACCGTCCGACAACAGACATGATGCAACGCTGATTCTCAAGATGTCTGAAAAAGCCCCCGTTACGCAGCACCTGGCCAACGTAACGGGGGCTTTTTCCGCATCCCTTGTCTTTTCTCAATCAACGGTGCTGCCGGAAAGCTTCACCCGGTGCTTGACCGTGATGCCGTCGCACATGAAGCACAAGTGCTCGACAATGTTCTCGGAACGACGGCATATGCGGTCTATGGAACGCACGATAAGAATGAGCGGCACGGCCACACCCGGATCGACCTGACTCTGTCGTACGGAATTCATGAGCTTCTCATAAATGGAAAGCAGCAGACGGACGCTCTCGTCCGTACTCTGAAACACCGTCATGCCCTGATTCACGTCCTCATTGCGAAAGGCTCCAAGCGACGTGTCCAGCATATCGAAGGCAAGCTGCATATAGCGGGCAAGCTCCTGCTCGAGCTCCGAGGGCAGCGCCTCGGGCAGGCTGTTCACCTGACGGCCTATGGTCACGGATTCATCGGCAATGCGCTCAAGGTCGAGCACCATGCGCACGGCCGTCAGAATAAAGCGCAGATCCTTGGCCACGGGCTGCGTCCTGGCAATGACGCTGGTACACTTTTCATCGAGCTCAAGTTCCATTTCGTCAATGACATCGTCGCCGCGGACCACCTCTTCCGCCACCTTGACGTCGCGAAGCAGCACGGCGGTGCGTGCCTTGCTGTAAGCCATCTGCACAAGACTGCCCATGGTGAGCAGCTCGGTTCTCAGTCCACGAAGTACGGAAGAACCGTACATCTGATCCTTCATGATCCACCTCTGTTCGGCGCATGGGGCTTCCATGCGGCAAGTTCCGCCGGATATCCCGACATAAGAGCGTTCACATCTTCAAAGCCGCCGCATGTCGGACGCTGTCTCGGACACGAGACGCAAAGGGACAAAAAACGTGCGTCTTCCAGGCGCTCCGCCTCAAAAACGCACGACTGAAACAAGGTTAGCCGAAACGGCCCGTGATATAGTCTTCCGTCTGCTTCAGCTTGGGGCGGGTAAAGATGACGTCCGTCTCATCGGTTTCAATGAGATCGCCCATGTAGAAAAACGCCGTATAATCGGACACTCGGGCCGCCTGCTGCATGTTGTGCGTGACGATGATGACGGTAAGCTGATCCCTGAGCTGTCCTATGCCCTCTTCTATCTGCTGGGTGGCAATGGGATCGAGCGCCGAGGTGGGCTCGTCCATGAGCAGAATTTCCGGCTCAACCGCCAGCGCGCGGGCGATGCACAGACGCTGCTGCTGACCTCCGGAAAGCGCAAGCGCGGAGCCGGACAATCTGTCCTTCACTTCGTTCCAG
>OOCH01001824.1_pt1 | contig 15147 bp, 11 predicted proteins | sample 1671641 | NCBI WGS metagenome assembly OOCH01 (sample SAMN06348177, study PRJEB24527) | human gut metagenome | biome: human gut; feature: ankylosing spondylitis patient; material: feces | host: Homo sapiens | place: China | collected 2015-10
AAGCCGATAGCAGCCAGCAGGACCAGCAGGCCGCAGCGCGTCCAGATGAAGGCTGCATCCTCGTTTTTGATGCCCGTGTCAATGATGCTGGCAATGACCAGCGGCACAAACAATTCAAAACAGGCTTCCAGCATCTTGAAAAGCGGCGCTAACAGGGCTTGCTTCTCATAGCCCTTGATGTAGCGCATCAATTTGTGCATTGAAAACCACCTCATACGTAAAAATAAAAATAATCAGTTTATTATACCACGGTTTTCTCAATTTGTCTTGCAGAATCCCCCAGATTTCGATGATTATTTATTGGCCCGGCGTCTATACTTTCAATGGGTACTTTTCAGAGGAGGATTTGCAGATGTTCTGGGTCTACAGATATAAAGGTTTTTCCTTCACGGCGGCACGCACCGTGCACACGGCGCTGGTGCTGGCGGGACAGCAGGGGTGCAGCCAGGCGGATACCGGCCATTTGCTGCTGGCGCTGGTGCAGACAGCACAGGGGACAGCGGCGGATTTTCTGCGCCGCAAGCGGGTGACATCCACCGCCCTGGCCGAGCATACCGCCGCCCACGCGGCGGGCCGTCCGCGCCGCCTGCACAGCCGGGACCTTGCCCCCGAGCTGAGCAAGGCCATGGAGTTTGCCGTGCTGGGTGCGCACGCGGCCAGTGCCGCCAGGGCGGAGAACGAGCACCTGCTCTGCGCCATCCTCGAGGATTCGTCCTGCACGGCCAGCCGGTGGCTGGCGGCTCTGGGCATCGAGCTGCCGCAGGCCGCGCGGGAATGCCGCCAGCTTTCCGGTCAGCTTGTGCTGCCCGCCCAGCCGCGGATGGCTGCCTCCCGCACAGGCCGCCCCAGCGATAAATACGGCCGCGACCTGACGCGCCTCGCACAGGAGGGGCGGCTCGACCCGGTGCTCTGCCGTGATGCCGAGCTGGATCGCATGATTGAAATTCTCTGCCGCCGCCAGAAAAACAATCCCTGCCTCCTGGGTGAGCCGGGTGTCGGCAAGTCTGCGCTGGCGGAGGCACTGGCGCAGCGGATCGCTGCGGGGCAGATCACCCCGGCACTGCGCGGCAAGCGGGTGCTGGCGCTGGACATGGCGTCGATGGTCGCGGGCACCAAATACCGCGGCGACTTTGAGGAGCGGTTCAAGAACCTGTTGGAAGAACTGTACCGTGACCGCTCAACGATTTTGTTTATCGATGAAATCCACATCATTGCCGGGGCCGGGGCGGCGGAGGGAGCTATTGACGCCGCCAGCATCTTAAAGCCGATGCTGGCACGCGGCGAAATTCAGCTCATAGGCGCGACCACGCCTGAGGAATACCGCAAAACCATCCAGAAGGATTCCGCGCTCGAGCGCCGCTTTGGAAGGGTCATGGTCGAGGAGCCCACCCCTGCTGCCGCGGAAACGATTCTGGCCGGACTGATGCCGCGGTATGAGCGCTACCACGGTGTCAGCATCCCGCCCGAGGCCATCCACGCCGCGGTGGAGCTGAGCGTGCGTTACCTGCCCGGGCGGTATCTGCCCGACAAGGCCATTGACCTGCTGGACGAAGCCGCCGCGGCTCGCCGCATTGCCGATGCCAGTGGGAACCGCCGGGCACTGACCCCCGCCGATATTGCAAGGGTCGTCAGCAAGGCCAGCGGCGTGCCCGCAGAGCGCGTGGGCGAAGCCGAGAGGGAGCGGCTCGCTAATTTGGAACAGCGCCTTGCCGCCGAGGTCATCGGCCAGCCGCAGGCCGTGGCCGCCGTAGCATCTGCCATCCGACGCAGCCGCACCGGCCTGCGGGAGAGCGGGCGGCCCATCGGAGCTATGCTGTTCCTCGGGCCGACGGGCGTCGGCAAGACCCAGCTGGCACGCACGCTGGCAAAATGCTGGTTCGGCAGCGAAAAAGCCCTGCTGCGCTTTGACATGTCGGAGTATATGGAGCGGCATACCGTCGCGCGGCTGCTCGGCGCGCCGCCGGGCTATGTCGGCCACGACGAGGGCGGCATCCTGACGGAGAAGGTGCGGCGGCGGCCCTACTGCGTCGTCCTGCTGGACGAGCTGGAAAAGGCGCACCGCGATGTGACGAACCTCCTCCTGCAAATTCTCGAGGACGGCGTGCTGACCGATTCCTTCGGCCGGGCTGTCAACTTCAAAAACACGATCATTGTTATGACGTCGAACGTCGGCAGCGAGCAGAGCGGAAAGGGCGGCCTTGGCTTCACGCCGCAGCCGGACGGCGAACGCTGGCGCGCAGCGGTGCGGGCGGCGTTCCGCCCGGAGCTGCTGGGCCGTATTGAATGTGTGGTCGCCTTCCGCCCGCTCGGCCTGCCGGAGCTGACGGCCATCGCTGAAAAGCTGCTGGCCGAGACGGCGGCGCGCGCCGAAGCACGAAACATTGCGTTGAATGTCGCGCCGGAGACAGCCACGCTTCTGGCTGCACAGTGCCTGGACGATGCGTCCGGCGCGCGTGCGCTCCGGCACCGGATTCAGTCGGCAGTGGAGGATCCACTGGCCGGGCTGATGCTGGCAGACAGCACGCTGACAGCTGCGTCCGTCTCCGTGGAGCGCGGTGCGATCGCCGTCCGCCCTGGAGCTTCGAAATGACAACCAAAACGCCCCGCGTACTTTGAACAGTACGCGGGGCGTTTTGCATGTGGGCAATTAAATCTGCGTTCCGCTCAGGATACGCTTGCGGTATTCCGTCGGGGAGCAGGAGGTGTATTTCCGGAAGACCTCGGAATAGTAGCTCGCGCCGGAGAAGCCGACGGTCGTTGCGATCTCGGTGATGGTCAGCTCCGGGCGGCAGAGCAGGGGAAGGCTCTGCTGGATGCGGTAGTGCATGAGGAAATCAAAGGGCGTCTGGTGCAGCGTGGCCTTGAACAGGCGGCAGAATTCGCTCTTGTTTGCGTAGCACGCTGCGACCATTTGGTCGAGCGTGATCGGCTCGTTGTAATGCTCATAGATGAAGTTCAGCGCGTTTTTCAGCCGCTGGATCTGTGCGGCGCTTTTGCTGTCGGACGGGCGGACGGTCTGCGTGGAAAACTGCCGGTAAACCTCGATCCACAGCTCGTTGATCGTGTTTTTGACGAAGATCTCGCGGCACATCGCCTCGCTGAAAAACTGCTCGCGCAGACGCTCCACCAGCTCCAGCACGTGCTTGTGCGCTGCGCCTCCGCCGGTGAACAGGCAGAAGGGGAACGTGGTGGACTCGAAGACCGGCTCGGCATACTTCCGGGCGATGGCGCTGCCGTCGAAACTGTAGACCAGCACTGGATTGAAGTTGAAGACCTCATAGCGGCAGTCCTCCTGCTCCATCTCCTGCGAGTGGACGACGTTTTTGTTGAACACAATGCAGTCGCCTGCCTTGAGATAGAGGTTTTCGTGGTTGACCAGAATCCGCATCCCGCCCTCGAATGCGTGGATCACCTCGATCTCGGGGTGCCAGTGCGGCTTGACGCAGGCAGATGGGAAGTCAGACAGGTGCGGACTGAGATAACCGACCGGAAAGTCTGGCGTTCCGTGTGCCTTCAGCTCCAGTCCGCTGTTGGATACAATGATCAGAGCGTCGCTCATGGCGGCATCCTTCTTTCGACAAAGATAATTTTGTTATTGTGCAATACAAGATTGTTGTTACACTTTGAGATGTTTTCTATAAAGTTTGGCGCGTTGGTTTTTGCGCTGCCGGGATTGCTGAACGGGAACATCAAGCTGGCACATGACAACGGTCTGGAAGGACTGGAGCTTGGGTTCGTGCGGCGCGAGGAGCGCGGGTTCACGCTGGGGCAGCAGTGGTTCCGGGGCTATTACATGGAAGAGAGCGACAAGTGGAACATCCAGTTCCCGTCCATGTCGGTCTGTGAATTCGACTTCTGCGGGCTGAAGCATCCGCGGGGCACGGAAAAGGGCGACCGCGTGCGCGACATCAATCCGCTCTATCCGGAGATCCACGTGAAGGACGGTCTGAACAAGAAGGACAGCAGCTTTGCCAAGTTCGTCAATGAGCAGTTCATGTTCTCCCAAAGCTACGGCAAGGACATCTATGACTTGGAATCCCAGCCCAAGGAGTTCGCCTGGAAACCGAAAGGCAGCCAGCCTGATGGCGGGGCCGAGGCCATCACGGTAACACTGCGCCGCCGCCCGGGCGAGGGTGCCGACAAGCTGAACCAGACGGCGAACAGTGACACGGCCAGCGCATTGCTTAGTGAGATTACGCCTTGGGAGGGCGGCGAAGGCCGTGGAGGCATGGCAATCGTCGATTTACAGCTGGACATTACGGTGACAGTCACGAAAAACGGCGAGAGCTTTGCCTTTACGCGGACCTATGACCGCACGGTAAAGTACAGCAGCAGCGACAAGTCAACAAGCAAGGTGTACTACACGGTAAATGGCGGAACAACGAAGTATTACCGTAAGGGTGACCTGACATTTGTTGCCGCCGGTAAAGATGAATTGGAAATCAAAGACGATAATATCACAAGCAACCGCCTGACGTTCCATTGCGACACCAGCCAGCAGCCCGATTCCATCACCTACACCCGCGGTGCCAGACAGAGCACCGGCACAACACAGGAGTGACCCGCTATGAAACATACTTTACAAAATCAGCGCGGCGAGACCATTGTGGAAGTGCTTGTGTCGTTCCTGCTGCTGATGATTTTTACGTCGATGTTCGTCGTTTCGCTGCGGTACGCCCGCGCCATGTCCCAAAAGGCCGAAACGCTGCGGGAGACAGCCTATGCCTTCTGCGCCGGGCTGTACCCGGCCAATAACGCAGCCCCAAACTGGGTGAATGAGCGGGAAGGGCTGGCGTTCTCCTTTGGCGATTACGGTGAATTTACGGTGAACGGCGTCGAGCTGGACAGCGTGGAGACATACGCACCTGACGACGAAAACCCACACAAATTTTACCGCTACAGCAAGAAATCTAAGGCAGAAGGGACGACCAACCCATGAAGCAGCGTTTGAAAAACCAGAACGGCACAACGCTGGTGGAGCTGATCGTCTGTATGGTGCTGCTGGCGATCTTTACGCTGGCGGCGGTCACGCTGATACAGCCCAGCGCACAGGCGTACATGGACATCCAGCAGCAGACGCGCGCGCAAAATCTGGCTGACGCGCTCATTGAGACGATCCGCGGCGAGGTGCTCGAGGCGAACGGCTATATCCGCTTCACCGACGGCGCGACGGACCCTAATAATTTGGACAGCGTTTTTTTGTCCAAGGGTAACGACTACAGCAAGGGCACGGCATTGGAATTCAGCGTCTACCCCAACCACATTGAGCTGATCGACAAGGACTGTGTGCCGCCGCTGACAAAGACAGACGGCACAGCGCTGCTGACAGCGGAACAGGCCAATGCGCTGAACGGCTACCTGCACATGCGCTTTTACCGCGATGAACTGAATGACGCCGGGCACTACGGCAACCCGCAGCACACAAAAAAGGACAAGGCCGAGGACGGTACTGAGACGGTCACACGGCCCTACGTTGCCTACGGCTACACAACGGCCTATCCCCGGGATGCCTATATGGGGCTGTTCATCAGCGAACTGCATTTCTACGCCCGCAGCTGGACGCAGGACGGCGACGAAACCAAGACCCCGCGCATTACAGCTATGACGGTGGTGCTGACTGTGGCCAAGCGGGACGCCGACAACCAGATCGTGCCGCTGTGCACCCAAAAAGCCATTGTGCAGTTGCCCGGTGAGCCGGTCATCCTGTATAAACCCGGCACCTGGGACGGCAAGGCATCGTCGGAGTCGTGAGCGGTGCCCTCCGGGACGATTTTTGAAAAGTATATTACAATCCCGGCGGATGTACTGGACAAATTCAAATGGACTTGTTATACTTTAAAACATGAATACCTGTGTGCCGGACAAAATGCAGGAACGTCATGGACATCAGAGCAGAGAGGATGACTAGGATGGCAACAATTGAAATCAAAATGCTGGGCGGCTTTGAGATCCGTGTGAACGGCAAGCCCGTGCTGGCACAGCTGGCGCAGTCCCGCAAGGCAACGGCGCTGGTGCAGTATCTCGTTTTGCGGCGCGGGGAGCGCGTCTCCCACAAGGTACTGACCGATACCCTGTGGGCAGGGGAGCGGTCCACCAACCCGGACATGGCCCTGCGCGCCATCTTGCATCGCTTCCGCCTTATGATCGACGCGGAGGGTCTGGATGAGATGAAGGGCTGCATCGTGACCAGCCGCGGCTACTACCAGTGGAACCCCCATCTGGACTGCAGCGTGGATGTGTTTGAGGTCAACGACCTCTCGGAGCTGGCCCGCAAGGAGAGCGACGCCGAGAAGCGCAGCCGCATTTATGAACATATCGTCAACCTATACGACGGGCGGCTGCTGCCGCAGTCTGCGTCCGAGCCGTGGGTCGAAAGCGTCAGCGTGCGTCTGCACGGGCAGTACCGCACAGCCATTTTAAACCTGCTGGAGCTCTGCAAAAAATGGGGCGAGAGCACCCGCATCGTTACGCTGTGTACCCGCGCGCTGGAGCTGGGCCCCTACGAGGAGCGCCTTTATCTGGAAAAAATCGTCGCGCTGGAGACGCTGGGCCGCCACGAGGAGGCGCAGGATCTGGCACGCCGCGGCAGCGCCATGGGCTGCCTGCATCATGCCATTGAGCCGGGCCGCGCAGGCTCTGCCTACCGCCAGATGCGCCAGGCAGACCGCAATATGGAGAGTGAGGTCTCCAAGCTGATCTCTGCCCTGCCGGATACCGACAACACGGGGGCCTGTATCTGCGACTTTGAGACGTTCAAGGAAATTTACCGCGTACAGCGCGGCGTGCAGGTCCGCTACGGTCTGCAGGTATTCCTGGCGATCCTGACCGTGGCTCCCAGCCAGAACACCGATGCTGCCGAGACCGCTCTGATGGTGGAGCAGCTGGGCGATCTGATCCGCACGAATCTGCGCCAGTGCGATGTGGGCGCCCGCTACACCGATATGCAGTATGTTGTTATGCTGAGCGGCAGCACCGCCGAGAGCGGCACCAGCCCGCTGGAGCGCATCAAGGCCGCATTCTACCGCATCCCTGCCCATGGCCGCTACCTGTTGAGCTATAGCCTCTATGTTCCCGAGGCCAAGGCCGACAGCGGGCGCGCCCGCCGCCGCAAAAAGACGGCGAAGAAGGAAAAATAAGTGAGCCGTTAAGCCGTACAGTGAAAGCTGTGCGGCTTTTTCATTACCCTGGCCCCCTCTGCGAGGGGGCTCCGCCCGCAGGCGGTGGGGGAGAGAACCTTGCGATAATCCGACATATTTCGGGCTATGGAAAGGTTCTCTCCCTCCGGCCCTGCGGGGCCACCTCCCTCGCAGAGGGAGGCAAGGGTCTGTTTTTTACACTTTCCACAATCTTTTGCCTAAAAATTTTTACAAAAAATCCGAAAAAACTGTTTAAATTTCCACAACAATGTGGTAAAGTAGTATCAAACAGGCGGGAGTGTTCAAAAATCACTGCGCCGCAATGAAATTCTACGCCGCAGGGCTGCCGGAAGCAGCCCCGGCGCGAAAAGAGGTTTGACGATCCATGGGCTACGCAAGCAAAGACATCCGCAACATTCTGGTGGCCGGCCACGCCGGCTGCGGCAAAACGACGCTGACCGAGGCACTGCTGTACATGAGCGGCGCTTCCGAGCGTATGGGCCGTGTCGAGGACGGCACCACCGCCAGCGACTTTGACCCCGAGGAGATCCGCCGCAAGGCATCGCTCAACTCGAGCGTTGTCCCCGTCGAGTACGAGGGCATCAAGTACAACCTGATCGACGCACCGGGTCTGTTTGATTTTGAGACCGGCGCTGCCGAGGGCATCATGGCCGCCGAGAGCGTGCTGATCTGTGTGTCCGGGCGTTCCGGCGTGACCGTCGGTGCCGAGAAGGCGTACCAGCTGGCGCTGAAAAACAACAAGGCGCGGATGATCTTTGTCACCAAGGCTGATTTGGAAAACGCCGATTACTTTAAGATCCTGGAGCAGATGAAAATTAAGTTCGGCCCCAGTGTCTGCCCCTGCGTCGTGCCCGTCCGTCTGGACGACGGCACCGTCGCCTACATCAACCTGTTCAGCCAGAAGGCCTTCAAATACGAAGGCGGCAAGCAGGTCCAGATCGACCTGCCCGACATCGGCCACCGTTTTGAGGGCCTGATCCAGGCCATGAGCGAGGCCATCGCCGAGACCGACGAGGCTTTGATGGAGAAGTTCTTCGAGGGTGAGGCTTTCACCACAGAGGAGATCGTCCAGGGCATGGCCTCCGGCGTGCGCAGCGGCCAGATCACGCCCGTGTTCTGCGGCTCTGCCGTCAACGCGCAGGCGCTGGATATGTTGCTCTACAACATGAATGTGCTGCTGCCCGGCGCGGACACTGCGTCCGCCGTGGGCGAGTCTGGCGGCGAGCCGGTGGAGATCACCGCCGACCCCGCCGCCCCGCTGTGCGCCTACGTCTTTAAGACTGTGGCCGACCCGTTTGTCGGCAAGCTGAGCTTTATTAAGGTGCTGTCCGGCAGGCTGACCGCGACGAGCAACGCCGTCAACGCCCGCACCGGCCAGCCGGAGCGCCTGGGCAAGACGCTGACCGTCTGCGGCAAAAAGCAGACCGACACGCCCGAAATCGCCGCCGGTGACATCGGCGCAGTTGCCAAGCTGGCCACCGCCAAGACCGGCGATACCCTGTGTGACCCCGCCCGCGTTGTGGCGCTGCCCGCACCTGTGTACCCCATCAGCAGCTACCGCATGGCCGTCAAGGTCGCCAAGAAGGGTGACGAGGGTAAGGTCGGCAGTGCGCTGGCCCGCCTGATCGAGGAGGACCCCGCCATCCGGTTCGTGGTCGACCCCGAGACGAAGCAGCAGATCATCAGCGGTCTGGGCACCCAGCATCTGGAGGTCGCGCTGGCCAAGCTGAAGAATAAGTTCGGCGTCGAGATCACGCTCGAGAATCCGCGCGTGCCGTACCGTGAGTCCATCCGCAAGAGCTGCAAGGCGCAGGGCCGCCACAAGAAGCAGACCGGCGGCCACGGCCAGTTCGGCGACGTCTGGATCCAGTTCGAGCCCATCGAGGGCGAGGGCATCGAGTTTGCCGAGAACGTGTTCGGCGGCAGCGTGCCGAAGAACTTCTTCCCGGCAGTCGAGAAGGGCGTCCGTCAGGCCGCCGAGCACGGCGTGCTGGCCGGTTACCCGATGGTCGGCATGAAGGCTACACTGCTGGACGGCAGCTACCACCCCGTTGATTCCAGCGAAATGGCGTTCATTATGGCCGCCAAACTCGCGTATAAGGCCGCCATCCCCGAGGCCGGCCCCGTCCTGCTTGAGCCCATCGGCGCATTGAAAGCCCACGTCCCCGCCGACAACACCGGCGATATTATGGGCGAGGTCACGAAGCGCCGCGGCCGCGTGCTGGGCATGAACCCCGATGACGACGGCCTGCAGGTCGTCGAGGCCGAGGTCCCCGTGGCCGAGATGCAGGACTTCACCACCTTCCTGCGCCAGCTGACCCAGGGCCGCGGCTACTTCACCTTCGAGTTCGTCCGGTATGAGACCCTGCCGCAGATGCTCGAGAACAAGGTCATCGAGCAGGCAAAGGCATTGGGCAACTTTGCGGATGAGGATTAAACGAGAGATGTTCTTTCTTTGCAAAGAAAGAACCAAAGAAATTCTAAACAAGTAAAATAAAAGCACCTGCTGACCGGTATGCGTGTGACCGGCCAGCAGGTGCTTTTTGGTTGAGATATTGAAAGCTTCTTTGCTTACTTTCTTCTCGAAGAAAGTAAGAGAAAAGGGAGTCTGAGGGAAACTGCCCGGCCCCTACAGCGCAGCAAAATGAAAGGCAAGGCCCCCATCACGTGATCTTCAACGCCCGCTGCACGCGGTACACAATGTACTTGAACAGCCCGGCGATCAGACTGAACTCCACCCAGACATAATTGGGCAGGTTCCGCCACTTGAATTTCGGTTTGTTTATCTTCGGCAGCGCCGCCCACGCCTCGCGGAAGCCCTTCGCGTAATCCCCGCCGAAGCCGCGCAGCCGGAACATAAGCACTTTGAGCAGATACCCCAGCAGCATCGGGATAAAATTCAAAACCAACATCAAAATCGGCTGGTTCTTGTAGGGCAGCAGAATGCTGTTGCGCCCGCTCTGGATGCTCTTAAACGGGTTGTAGCGCACCGCGCCGGTGGTCGCGCCGCAGATGTGGCGGCAGCGGGCCGTGGGGCAGTAGACGTTCCTGTAGCCGAAATTGTTCGCACGCCAGCTCAAATCGACGTCCTCGTAATACGCGAAAAACAGCTCGTCAAACACGCCGATCTCGTCCAGAATCGACTTGCGGTAGAGCGCCGCGCCGCCGCACGCGCTGAACACACGGCAGGGCTTTGTATAGCGGCTGGCCTTTAAGCCGTCGCCGCGCTTGCAGGCAAAGCCCAGGATCGTCACGTAGTCGCCCGCGTCGTCGGCCAGCTCCGGCTCATAGTAGCGCAGCATCAGGCTGCTGACCGCAAAAATTTTCGGGTCGGCGTCGGCGGTTTTGATCAGCTCCGCCAGCCAATCCGGCTCCGCAAAGGCGTCGTTGTTGAACAGTGCCATGTATTCGCCTTTGGCAATCGCAATGCCCTGGTTCACCGCATGGGAAAAGCCGGTGTTCCCGGCGTTCTCAATTAAAGTGTAGCGGTCCCGCCCGCAGTAGCTGCGGGCGATGTCCAGGCTCTCGTCGGTGGAGCCGTTGTCAATGACGATCAGCTCAAAATCCTGCTCGGTCTGCGCCCAGACGGACTCGATGGAATCCCGCAGCCAGCCCGCGCCGTTCAGGTTCGGGATGATGACAGATGCTTTCATGGCGCCTCCTCAACGGTAATAGTAGTAGGCCAGCTGGCTGTGCAGCGCGGCGGTAAACACCATCGCGGCCACAGCCACAAACAGGATGACCAGCCCCGCCACGACCAGCGCACGGATCAGGTACGCCCGGGCCAGCCGCCTGCGGGCAGGGTCCTGCGTGCCGCCAAAGCTCCACACCACCGCCAGCACGAACCCGGCGATGGGGATGGCGAACAGCAGCATGGCCGCCGTCGTTGCGCCCTGGCTCATGGCGTCGATGCGGTCCTCCTCCAGGTCCTGCTCGTACAGAGGCTCGCCGGTCTCAGCGGTACCCTCCGGGGACTGACGCATGGACTCCAACAGAGCCTCGCCCATCGGGAAATGCGGCAGCGGTGCGCCGCACTTGGGGCACCGCTCGTCGTACGGGGTAGTCAGCAGACCGCAGTTTTTGCAAAAATGTGCCATAAAAACCTCGCTTATTCGTCGAATGCCAGACCGCGGTCCAGCTGGGTGTTCAGGATGATCTGGGTGTTGGTGGAGCCCATCTTCTGCATCTTGGTCAGCAGGTGCTCCAGCGCGTCAATGTCGGTGCAGCTTACCTTAATTATAAAGTTGTAGCTGCCTGTCACGCGGAAGCACTGCAAGACCTGCGGCTCCTGCTCGATCATGGTCAGAAAGCTCGCGCGGGTCGCTGCGTCCACCAGCACCGAGATCAGCGCCTCGACCCGGGCGGGCGCGTCGGGGTGGCGCAGCACGACAGTGTACCCGCCGATGACGCCCTCCTGCTCCAGGCGGTGGATGCGGCTGGATACGGCGGGACTGGTCAGGCTGACCCGCTGGGCGATGTCCTTAACGGGCATACGCGCATTTTCCGCCAGCAGTTGTAGGATTTTGTGGTCCAAATCGTCCATGGATTGACTCCTTGTCGTTGTTTTGTGTAATGCGCACAAAAAAATAAAGTGAAGTATACAATCACTGTTATCTTTAACAAAATTGGAAAAGTATGCTTTTTTGTGCGCTTGCTAAATAAAATTAAGTAGGAATGACTTTATTATAATCTTTTGAAAACCAAAATGCAAGTCTGACATTTGACATTTTAAGAAAACTTGCTATAATAATATTTGTAATCAATCAAGACATTCACTGACCTTTATATACTTTCCCACCCCTCTATGCACAGAGCCCCGCAGGTATCCCCTGCGGGGTTTTGTGTTTGTGTTGGCAGGACACAACGCGGGAAAGTGTGCAAGAATTGGGGGCTTTTTGCCTTCCCCCGCAAGGGAAGGTGGCCCGCAGGGCCGGATGAGGGGCGTGTGCACGGCAGCAGCCTGTAAACGGGCAGCATCTGCAAGATCGACCCTCATCAGTCAGTGGTCGGGGCCACTGACAGCTTCCCCCTCCGGGGGGAAGCCATGCGCGCGAAAGGCTGCATTTTTACATTTTAAACCCCGCCCCGTTTGACGGCGCCCGGACTGCCGTGGTATAATATAATTTCCCACACATAACGTGCATTTTTAACGGAGGAATCAATATGCTCATCCCTGTGCTGCTTTTTATTGTCGGTCTGTTGTTCCTGATCAAGGGCGGCGACTGGTTTGTTGACGGCGCGTCCGCACTGGCCCGCCGCTTCCACCTGCCGGAGCTGCTCATCGGCGCGACGGTGGTCTCCATCGGCACGACGCTGCCGGAGGTCATGGTCTCCACAATGTCCGCGCTGTCCGGCCATGGCGAGATCGCCTACGGCAACGCCATCGGCTCGGTCATCTGCAATGCGGCACTGATCGCGGCCATCACGATTGCGGTGCGCCCCGGCAGGGTAGACCCCAAAACGCTGAAAACCCCCGTCGCCTTCTTCTTCGCGGCAGCGGCCATCTACTGCATTGCGGCCTATGTTTTCGGCAGATTCACCCGCGTCATGGGCATCATCATGCTGGCAACGTTTGTGGCGTACATGGCCGTCAACGTGCTGCAGATGAAAAACACCCCCGCCGGTGCGCAAGAGGCGTCCGAGGAGGAGGAAATGCCCCTCGCCAAGACGCTGATCCTGCTTGTGCTGGGCGCGGTGCTGATCGCCATGGGCGCCAACCTGCTGGTGGACAACGGCACCCTGATCGCCCAGGCTTTGGGCGTGCCCGAGAGTGTTATCGCGCTGACCTTTGTGGCGCTGGGCACGTCCCTGCCGGAGCTGGTCACGGCCATTACCTCGCTCATCAAGGGCCACAGCGACCTGTCGCTGGGCAATGTTGTCGGCGCCAACGTGTTCAACCTGGTGCTGGTCAGCGGCGTGTCGGTCGCGCTGGCCCCCTTCACGGTGCCACAGAGCGCCACGATCTTCGGCATGAACTCCAGCCTGGTGCTGGAAATCCCCGTTATGATTGTGGTTATGGTACTGTTGACCGCGCCGGCCTTGGTTAAGGGAAAGCTTAGCCGTGTGCAGGGTGTGGCGCTGCTGGTAATTTACGCAGTGTTCTGCGGGATTCAGTTTACGCTTTGATTTTAATATGTTGCTTTGCGGGCGTCACCACCATGCGGTGACGTCCTTTTTTCGTGGCATCTTATCCAAGGCCTACCTTTTTTGTGACCAAAAGAGTACGCATAGTGGCTAGAAGCCGTTAAAAAAGGGGAACACCGCATGGTGGTGTCCCCCGCCGGCCGCAAAAAGCCAATCAAAAATTATTTTTTCTTACTCTCCCAGTAAGCCTTCACCGTTTCGCACAGCAGCGCGTGGTCCTTCAAATGCGGCAAACCGGAAATAATCGCCGCACCGCGGAACTCGCCGTTGACGTACAGCGGGAAGCCGCCGCCGCAGAAGGCGTAGTGCTCCTCGTCATGCTGCCAGGGGGCCTTGGCACCGTACAGCTCCCGCTCCACGGCGGCGCGCAGGCTGGTGGTGCCGGTCAGCTGCACAGTGCGCTGCTTCTTGTCCATCCAGTTGTTGTTGGTGGCGTCGGTGCCCGGCAGGAAGGACTGATACAAAATCATGCCATCCAGCACAATGCGCACCGCAATCGGCTTGGGAGCCTTCTCCCCCGCCGCACGCAGGGCGCTGCCCAGGGCGTAGGCATCGTTAAAATCAAAGCTGTCAAACCGCACGGTGTTTTCCAGTTCGGTCAGTTCCTTTAAAAGAGCTTCATCATACATACAAAACAACTCCTTTTGCGGCAGCGCGGGCCGCCGTACAAATTTTCTCCGCCATTACTATAGCACAAACGCCGCCAAAATACGAGAGCAAAAATATACAAAAAGCCGCCCCAGCCTACTAACTGGGGCGGCAAATTTTTGCTGCTTAAATCAAAGCTGCGTCAGGCCTTAAGAAAGGAACCACTCGGGGCCAAGGCCGGTGACCGTAAAGGCGGTCAGGATGTACAGCAGAATGGAGCAGATGTAAGCAAACGGGATGGACAGCTTCAGGTAGTCGCGAGACTCGACCTTGGTGTAAGCCAAGCCCCAGGCGATCCAGCTCTGGGTGATGCAGGAACCAACGTTGACGGTGGTTGCCGGGATGGTGAACACGCAGAACAGGAACGGCACGCTGAAGTGACCAACGGCGGACAGCACACCCAGGGTGGCAGCGCCGCAGCCGTACAGGGTCAGGGGACCACGGAAGAAGCCCAGGATAGACAGGGCTGCAAACAGGGCGCAGACCACATACTCATTGGTGGGCATGATGCCGCCCAGAACTTCCTTGAAGTACGGGGAAGCGTAAGAGGCGCAGGTGTTGAACATGGGCAGGGTCAGCAGGAAGCCAACCAGCTGGCAGTTCTCTTTGAAAGATTTGTTCATCTTGCCGCAGAGGAACAGGGCAGCGAAACCAGCGATGACGAAGCCGCCGATAACGGAGAAGTCGAGCCAGATCTTCAGAACGACGGGAACGATGGGCAGGATCAGGGCGATCAGCGGGGCATCGGTCTGGGTGTTCTTCGGGGCGGCCTGGGCAGCCCAGGCGTGGCTCTTCTTGCCGATCTTCAGGTAGATACCGGTCAGCACGGAGACAACCACGACGCTGATGATCAGCGCATAGATGCCCCAGTGAGAGGTGTACCAGCTGAAGGAGAACTCAGGCATCTCATCAGAAGCGCAGATGAAGGCGCGCAGCTGAGAGAACTGCAGGACGGGGTTCAAGTACATACCAGCGGAGACCGAACCCATGAAGGTGAACATGGCGATTGCCTTGGGGATGCCCAGGGACATCAGGATGGGCAGGACGATAACGCCGATGGCGATAACGGGGCCGGCGCCCATCATGGCGGTGAAGATGAAGGCAGTCACAACGTTCAGCAGAACGATGGTGATGATGGGACGGTCGCCGCCCAGCTCAACAGTCTTACGGATCAGGGTGGAGGCGATGCCGGTCTCCA
>OOCH01001845.1_pt1 | contig 14992 bp, 12 predicted proteins | sample 1671641 | NCBI WGS metagenome assembly OOCH01 (sample SAMN06348177, study PRJEB24527) | human gut metagenome | biome: human gut; feature: ankylosing spondylitis patient; material: feces | host: Homo sapiens | place: China | collected 2015-10
TTCGCGCTGGCCAACGGTTTCGAAGAGATCACCCTCGGACGACAGCGTCTGCGCACCGAGACCGCGGCCCTCGCGGCGGTGGTCATGGCATCGGTGGTCAACGGTTAAGAATACGATAAATTTCTGAAATATGCTTTTTCTCTACCTGCTAATCGCCCTGACGGCGGTGGCGGCGGCCATTTTCGCCACGCCGCTGCGGCGCAAGGTCTGGACTGCGCTGGTCCTCACGGCCGCCGGCGCCCTGTGGTGCTCGGCGCGCGCCGTCGGCGTGCTGGCCGGAGCGGACAGCGGCCCCGTGTGGTCGATCCCCGGCACGCTTTTCGGCGGCGACACCGGCTCGATGGACGGGCTTTCGGCGCTGTTCGTCGTGATCATCTCGGTCGGCGCCGTCGCCGCCGTGCTCTACTCGCGGGGCTATCTGGCCCACTGCCTTGCCGAGAAATCCCCGGCCCACATCTCGCTGCACTACACGGCGCTGGTGGCGATGTTCTACGCCATGCTGGGCGTGGTCCTTTCGGACGGCGGCTTCTCGTTCCTCTTTTTCTGGGAACTGATGACCGTGGCGTCGTTCCTGCTGATCCTCTTCGACGCCCAGCGGCGCGAAGTCCGGCGCGCGGCGCTCTCCTACCTGATTATGATGCACATCGGCTTCGTGCTGCTCGTCATCGGCTTCGTACGGCTCGACGCGGCCTGCGGCGCCGCCACGTTCGGCGCGCTGGGCGACTACTTCCGCACGCAGCCGGGACTGCCGCTGCTGCTGGTGTTCCTGGCGGGCTTCGGCATGAAGGCTGGACTTTTCCCGATGCACGTCTGGCTTCCGGAGGCGCACCCCGCAGCCCCGTCGCACGTCTCGGCCCTGATGTCGGGCGTGATGATCAAGACGGGCGTCTACGGCATCCTGCGCGTGACGGCCGCGCTGGGCGAACAGCCCCTCCTGCACACCGCCGGAGTGATCCTGCTCGCGGCGGGCGTCGTCACGGGCCTGTGGGGCGTGATCCTCGCAGCCATGCAGAACGACGTGAAACGCCTGCTGGCCTACTCCTCGATCGAGAACGTCGGCGTCATCCTCATCGGACTCGGCGTCGCCGCGCTGGGCAAATCCTCGGGCAACCAGCTCGTCGCGCTGTGCGGCGTCACGGGCGCCCTGCTGCACACGCTCAACCACTCGCTGTTCAAGAGCCTGCTCTTTTTCGGCGCGGGCAACATCCTCTCGCAGACCCATACCACGTCGCTCGACGCGCTGGGCGGGCTTGCGAAGCACATGCCGCTCACGGCGATCCTCTTCCTCACGGGCACGGCGGCCATCTGCGCCCTGCCGCCCCTCAACGGCTTCGTCTCCGAACTGCTGATCTACCTCGGGATGCTCGACGGCATCGCTTCGGGCAGCAACGTACTGGCGTCCGCCGCCGGACTGGCCGCGCTGGCGCTGATCGGCGGACTCGTCGTCCTGGCCTTCACCAAACTCTACGGCACGGTCTTCCTCGGCTCGCCCCGCACCCACGAGGTCGCCGAGTCGTCCGAGGCCGACACCTTCCGCATCGCGGCGATGGCCCTGCCGCTCGCAGGCATCCTTTTCGTAGGGCTGTTCCCCGGGGCGGCCGTCTCGGCCGCGACCCGTGCCGCGGGCTTCTTCCTCCGCACCCCGGCCGACGCCGCCGACTGGCTGCTCTCGCCGCCGCTCGCCGCCGCGGGACGCACGGCCTGGATTCTGATCGCCGTGGTGTGCCTGCTGCTGTGGCTCCGCCGCCGGACGCTGCGCACGCGCACCGTCGCCAAGGGTCCCACATGGGGCTGCGGCTTCACGGCGCCGAACGTCCGGATGCAGTACACGGGCGAATCCTTCTCCGAAGGGCTTCAATCCATCGCCACGTCGCTGACCCAGAACAGCGGCCAAGGCTCCCCCGTGGGCAAAGGCGAAATCTTCCCCGCGGCCCACTCGTTCGACATCGGCCACCGCGACCGCATCGGCCGGCTGTTCGCCGCCTGGTGGGTCGAACTGCTGCGCGTGATCAACCAGCGCGTGATGCGCCTGCGCACGGGCAAGATCAACCATTACATCCTTTTCGCACTGGCTTTCCTGGGGCTGGTGTTCCTGTTGTCGGTATTTAACGCGATTTAAGATGGCAGCACTCAACACACTCCTTCTTCTGTTGGCGGCCCTGGCGATTCCGGGACTGATCAACCGCACCCGCGCGCTGCTCGCGGGCCGCAAGGGCATCCGCTTCGCCCAGCACCTTTACGACGTGCGCCTGCTGCTGCGCAAGGGCGCCGTCTACTCCCCCACGACGACCGCCGTGTTCCGCGCGGCCCCGTCCGTCACGCTCGGCACGGCCCTCGTCGCCGCGCTGTTCGTCCCCGTAGGCGACCTGCCGTCCGCGCTGTCGTTCGAAGGCGACCTGATCGCCTTCGCCTACCTCCTGGCTCTGGGCCGCGTGGCCCTCATCCTCGCGGCGATGGACACCGGAAGCTCGTTCGAGGGCATGGGCGCCAGCCGCGTGTTCGACAAGGACAAGATCGCCCTGGTCATGGACCACTTCACGCCTCAGAAGGACATCGCCTCGGCCAACCAGGTGATGATCAGCCGCCAGTTCGCCCAGGAGCAGGGCATCACCCACTACTACGAAGGCGGCGACTGCGGCGTGGAACACACCCTGCTGCCCGAACGCGGCCTGGTGGGCCCCGGTGACGTGGTCATCGGCGCGGACAGCCACACCTGCACCTACGGCGGCATCGGCGCCTTCGCCACGGGCATGGGCTCCACCGACATCGCCGCCGGCATGGCCCTTGGCGAGACCTGGATCAAGGTGCCCCCGACCATCCGCGTGAACATCAACGGCCAGATGCCCAAGTGGCTGCGCGGCAAGGACCTGATGCTGCTGCTCATCAAGACCATCGGCGTGGACGGTGCCCTGTACAAGGCCCTGGAATTCGGTGGTTCCGTCATCGATGCTCTGCCTGTGGAAGGCCGTCTGACCATGGCCAACATGGCCATCGAAGCCGGCGGCAAGGTGGGCCTGTTCGCCGTGGACGAGCTCACCCGCCAGTACTGCGCCGAGCACGGCCGTCCCGGCGTGACCATGAGTCTGGCCGCTGACGAAGGCGCCGTGTACGAGCGCGTGGTGGACATCGACGTGACCGGCCAGGAACCCGTGGTGGCCTGTCCGCACCTGCCCTCCAACGTGAAGAACGTTTCCGAGCTCAAGGACCTGTCCGTGCAGCAGGTGGTGGTGGGCTCCTGCACCAACGGCCGCATCAGCGACATGCGCGATGCCGCCGAGATCCTGCGCGGCCGCAAGGTGGCCAAGGGCGTGCGCTGCATCATCCTGCCCTCCACCCCCGCCGTGTGGAAGCAGTGCCTCAAGGAAGGCCTGATGGAAGTCTTCATGGATGCCGGCTGCATCGTGGGCCCCTGCACCTGCGGTCCCTGCCTGGGCGGCCACATGGGCATCCTGGGCGACGGCGAACGCGCCGTGGCCACCACCAACCGCAACTTCCGCGGCCGTATGGGCAGCCTGGATTCCGAAGTCTACCTGTCCAGCCCCGTGGTGGCGGCCGCCAGTGCCGTGGCGGGCTGCATCGCCGGCCCTGACCAGCTCTAAGCCGTTTTTTCAGAAAGGATCACGTCATGAATTACAAAGGTACGGCCCACAAGGTGGGCGAACATATCGATACCGACGCCATCATCCCGGCCCGCTTCCTGGTGACCTCTGACGCCAAGGAACTGGGCGCCAACTGCATGGCCGGTCTGGAACCTGACTGGGTCAAGCGCGTGAAGCCCGGCGACATCATGGTGGCCGGCCGCAACTTCGGCTGCGGCTCCTCCCGCGAGCACGCCCCCATCGCCATCCTGGGCGCGGGCATGCCCGTGGTCATCGGCCACAGCTTTGCCCGCATCTTCTACCGCAACGCCTTCAACATGGGCCTGCTGCTCATGGAAGTGGGCGACGACGTGGACAAGATCAATGACGGCGACGAGCTGGAAGTGGATGCCGCCACCGGTGTCATCCGCGACCTGACCAACGGCGCCGAGATCCAGTGCCCGCCCCTGCCGGCCTCCATGGCCGCCATCCTGGCCAAGGGCGGCCTGGTCAACTATGTGAAGGAACGTCTGGCCGCCAAGGGCTAGGCGGACAGCTGCTGGCTGAGGGGAGAGGGGCCCCTTTGGGAAAAGGGGCCCCTCTCCCCCTCAAACTCCCCCTCTCCCCCCGAAAACGTTTGTTTCGGTCGATAACGGGGCAGGGCAGGACGGTGATCGTGCCCTGAGTACCTGTCCCCCCGGTGGTTTGGGGAGAGCGTGCCGTGGAGGCCGGACAAGAGCGGAGGCTGCGGAAGGCGCGTCCTTCGCGGCTTTCTGGGGAGCAAGGACAGTTTTTGCACACAAGCGCAGTGCTGCGGCGCTGCATGAGGATATCAAGATGAAAAAGACCATTTGTCTGTTGCCGGGTGACGGCATCGGTCCCGAGATCATGGCTCAGGCCCTCAAAGTTTTAACCGCGCTGAAGCTCCCTCTGGAATTTGAAGAAGCCTTAGTCGGCGGCGTCGCTTATGCCGCTTTCGGTCATCCGCTTCCTGCCGAGGTTGTTGAACTTGCTAAAAAGAGCGATGCCGTTCTTTTCGGTGCCGTAGGCGACTTTAAGTATGACAGCCTGCCCCGTCATCTCCGTCCCGAACAGGCTATTCTCGGCTTAAGAAAAGCCTTAGGACTTTTCGTGAATCTTCGCCCGGCCATTTGCTATCCGGAACTGACTGCAGCTTCCTCTCTGAAGCCTGAACTTGTCTCCGGCCTGGATCTTCTTCTGGTTCGAGAACTGACCGGTGACGTTTACTTTGGTCAGCCCAGAGGCAAACGCATTAGTCCTGACGGCGCTTTTGCCGGTGCCGAAGAAGGCTTTGACACAATGCGCTACGCCGTTCCCGAAGTGGAAAGAATTGCCCACGTTGCCTTTAAAGCCGCTATGGGCCGCAGCAAACACCTTGTCAGCGTGGATAAAGCCAATGTGCTGGAAACTTCTCAGGTTTGGCGCGACACGATGATCAAGGTCAGCAAAGAATATCCGGAAGTCACCCTTGAACATATGTATGTCGACAACGCAGCCATGCAGCTGGTTAAGGCTCCGAAGAAGATCGACGTGATGGTCACAGGCAATCTTTTCGGCGACATCCTTTCCGATGAAGCCGCCATGCTCACGGGCTCTATCGGTATGCTGGCTTCTGCCGCGCTGAATGAGAAGGGCCAGGGCCTCTTTGAACCGTCTCACGGTTCTGCTCCCGACATTGCCGGAAAGAACATTGCAAATCCTCTAGCTCAGATTTTGTCAGCGGCCATGATGCTTCGTTATTCTTTAGGAATGGAGGAAGCAGCAGTCCGTATCGAAAATGCGGTCAAGAAAGTTCTGGCTCAGGGCTACCGCACCGGAGACATCCGCAGCGAAGGCTGCAAGCTGGTCAGCTGTTCTGAAATGGGGGATGCGGTTGTCGCCGCGCTCTAAAGCAAAGTGAAGCACTACTCAATAGGAGAAACACAAATGTTGAAATTAGGTATGGTTGGCTGGCGAGGAATGGTCGGCTCCGTGTTGATGGACAGAATGAAGCAGGAAGACGACTTTAAGTTTGTCAGCACCACATTCTTCTCTACCAGTAACGCCGGCGGCAAAGCACCGGAAGTTCCTAATTCCGATCCTATTCTGAAGGATGCCGATGATCTGGACGCATTGGCTGCTTGCGATGTCGTCATTTCCTGCCAGGGCGGTGACTGGACAAAAGCCCACTTCAAACCGCTTCGCGACAAAGGCTGGAACGGCTACTGGATTGACGCTGCTTCCACGCTGCGTATGGAAAAGGACGCCATCATTGTTCTCGACCCTGTGAACATGGACGTCATTCAGAAGGGCTTGCGTGAAGGCGTTAAGAACTATATCGGCGGCAACTGCACAGTCAGCTTGATGCTGATGGCCTTGGACGGCCTGATCCGCGCTGACTTGGTCGAATGGATCTCTTCCATGACCTACCAAGCTGCTTCCGGCGCCGGCGCCCCCAACATGCGCGAACTGCTTGAACAGATGGGTGCTCTCTACGGCGTTGTTGCCGAAGATTTGAAGGATCCTCGCTCTGCCATTCTGGCAATCGACCGCAAAGTTACCGAAGAACTTCGTTCTACTGACTTCCCGGACAAAGCTTTCGGTGTGCCTCTTGCCGGCAGCCTGATTCCCTGGATCGACAAAGAAGTCGAACACGGACAGAGCCGCGAAGAATGGAAGGGCGGTGCTGAAGCTAACAAGATTTTGGGCAAACCCGCTATCGGAGAGCCCGGATGCATGCCGGTTGACGGTTTATGCGTTCGTGTCGGATCCATGCGCTGCCACTCTCAGGCTTTGACGATCAAACTGAAGAAAGATGTTTCCTGCGAAGAAATCGAAAGACTTCTTGCCGAAGCCAATCAGTGGGTTAAAGTCATTCCGAACCGTAAAGAAGAGTCTATTCACGAACTGACGCCGGCTAAGGTTTCCGGCACGCTGTCTGTTCCTATCGGCCGTATTCATAAGCTGAACTTCGGTCCGGAATACGTCACAGCCTTCACAGTCGGCGACCAGCTCCTGTGGGGTGCTGCCGAGCCGCTGCGCCGCATGCTGCGTATTCTCGTTGACTTCAAAGCCTAATTGCCGATGAGAGTCGCATTAGGACTCGAGTACGACGGCCGTTCTTTCGAGGGCTGGCAAACCCAGCCTTCCGGACAAACAGTCCAGGATTATCTCGAAGCGGCTGTTGTTCAGTTTACGGGTGAAAAAGTTAAAGCCGTCTGTGCCGGACGCACAGACGCCAATGTTCATGCAACCGGTCAAGTGATCCATCTTGACACGGAGGCCGACCGCAAGGAAATTTCCTGGGTTCGAGGCCTAAACTCCTATCTTCCGACAGAGTGTGCGGTTCGGTGGGCAAAGGTTGTCCCGGATGAATTTCATGCTCGCTTCTCGGCATGCAGCCGGACCTATGAATACTGGATTGTCAACGAACCGGTGCGTTCGCCGATCCTTGCCGGCAGAACCGGCTGGGTCTTCCGCCCGCTCAATGAAAAAAACATGGAAGCTGCAGGACAGTTTTTAGTCGGTGAGCATGACTTTTCAAGTTTCCGAGCCGCGGGCTGCCAGAGTAAGACGCCGGTAAAAAATATCGAATATCTTCATGTATCCCGTCTCGGACGGTTTGTCAAGATCCGCGTTAAGGCAAATGCCTTCCTTTACCACATGGTTCGCAATATTGTCGGCTGTTTGGTTTATGTCGGCACGGGTGCAAGAAGCGTGGACTGGATGGGAGAAGTCTTGGAAGCAAAGAGCCGCCAAGCCGCTGCGCCGACTTTCTATCCGACCGGACTTTATTTGACCGGTGTGGGTTATCCGGAAATCTTTGATTTGCCCCAGCACGGTGCGTCGCCTTTTCCAGGCTGACAAATTTTTGTTAACGATCTCAACGAGCTTGAGTTCAAGCAGAGCGTTCGGATTCGATTAGAATCAACGGATTCAGTAAAAAGAAATTAATTGCACCATGAGTTGGCTCGATAAAGTGCTCCCGAAAATTAGTCGGAGTAACGGCGAAACTGCCAAAAAAGACATTCCCGCAGGCGTATGGACAAAGTGCACCAACTGCGGAACGACGCTTTATGCCCAGGAGCTTCGTGACAACCTTAACGTATGTCCGAAATGCAACCATCACATGCGCGTGAGCGCACGTCAGCGTCTGGATATGATTCTCGATCCTGAAAACCGACAGGAAATCGGTGCTGAAATCCGCCCTGTGGATCCTCTCGGGTTTGTGGACAGTAAAAAATATCCTGACCGCGTCAAGCAGGCTCAGTCTTCCAGCGGGGAAACCGATGCATTAGTCGTACAATCCGGAACCATCCACGCTATGCCGGCTGTCGTTGCCGTTTTTGAATTCGGCTTTATGGCCGGTTCTATGGGTTCCGTGGTCGGAGAGCGTTTTGCCCGCGCTGTTCAGGCTGCTATCGATAATCAGGCTGCGTTTGTTTGTTTTACCGCTTCGGGCGGGGCTCGTATGCAGGAGGGACTTTTCTCTCTGATGCAGATGGCAAAGACCACCGGCGTGATCGCTAAGTTGGCAGAACACAAACTTCCGTTCATTTCTGTCTTAACCGATCCGACGATGGGCGGCGTGTCTGCAAGCTTTGCTTTCATGGGCGACGTCGTCATGGCCGAACCTAAGGCTTTGATCGGTTTTGCCGGCCCTCGCGTGATTGAGCAGACTGTTCGCGAACAGCTTCCGGAAGGATTCCAGCGATCCGAATTCCTGCTTCAGAAAGGCGCCATCGACATGATCGTCGATCGTAAGAACTTAAAGATGGAAATCGCAAAGCTCATTGCACTCTTCCAAAAAGAGTCTTTGGACGCGATTGAGTAGCATTCTCCAGACCGCCTCGGCGGTCTTTTTAATATATCCGCAATGAAATTCGAAACTTTGGATGCGTGGCTTCATCACATTGAAGGGCTGCACGCACAAACCATTGATTTAGGTCTTGACCGCATGGAAACCATGCTCAAGCGTCTGGACATCCGCTTTAAATGCCCCGTGTTTACGGTCGGAGGCACCAACGGAAAAGGTTCTACCTGCGCTTTTATTGAATCGGCACTGTTAGCCGGCGGCTATTCAGTGGGAGTCCATACTTCTCCGCACTTGATTCACTTCAACGAAAGAGTTCGAATCAACGGAGAAGATGCTAAGGACGAAGAGCTGATTCGTCAATTCGAAAAAGTTGAGGCAGCCCGCGAAGACATGACGCTGTCATATTTCGAATACACGCTGCTTGGAATTCTTCTGTTGTTCGCAGAAAAGAATCTTGATGCCGTTGTTTTAGAGATCGGTCTGGGCGGCCGCTTGGACGCCGTTAACACAGTTGAGCCTTCTGTCTCCGTCATTACAAGCATCGGTATTGATCACACGGCTTACCTTGGGACGACTCGCGAATCCATCGGTTGGGAAAAAGCACACATCTATCGTCCGGGTAAGCCGGCAATTTGCGCAGATGCCAATCCTCCGATAACGGTCGAGCAGTACGCAGATAAGATCGGCGCCGAACTCCTGATTATTGGAAAGAACTTCAAGTTTGAACACGTACACGGCAGTAAGACTTGGAATTTCCTAGGTTCAAGAGGCGAACTCAAAGGTTTGCCTCTACCGACAATGCCGGGAGAGCATCAGCTGAGCAATGCTTCGGGCGCGTTTGAAGCACTTCAATGCATGCAGGATAAATTACCGCTTAAGCGTGAAGCCTTTGAGAGCGCTTTGAAGAACACACGTATTACCGGACGCTTTTCAAAAGTCAGAAACGCGCCTGAAGTCTATTTAGACGTCGGGCATAATCCTCATGCCGCCAAAGAACTCGCCAAAACTTTGAGCGAACTTCCGAAGGCGACATGTCAGGCTGCCGTTTTCGGCATGCTTTCCGATAAAGACCGAGCTCAGGTCTGTCAGATTATGGCTTCCAGTTTTGACAAGTGGTATGTCTCCGATTTGCATGGGCCGCGCGGCGGAACGGCAAAGGATCTTTGCGCCATGCTGGGTGAAGCGGGCGTTCCTCAAGAAAAAATCCGGACTTTCAAAACCGTAGAAGAGGCTCTTCAGCAGGCGCTCGAAGAAGCTCAGGAGACTGATAGAATAGTCACCTTCGGTTCCTTTTTAACAGTGGCCTCAGCTATTGAATTTTTAAAGGAAAGAGTCGGACGAAACTAAAAGAAAGGAAGAGCAGTATGCCTTTTTGGAAAAAGAAAGAGCCCGAAATTCCGCAGCCTCATGTGGAACCAGGGATGAGCGCCCCGCAGTCTTCGGAGCCCAACCCTATAAGGTTTTCCGACGAACCGCAATTCGGTACGGTGCATCCTTCGCAAACTGCTGTTCCTCCGACTCGTGTTCGCCAGCCCTCCGACGGTGAGTTTGCGACTCATCCGTCCGCGATTCAGACACCGGTTACTTCGGCCCAAAAGGAATCTTTTGCGACCGTAAGACCGACGCCGGCTACAGCTCAAGAAATGCCGCTGCACATTGAAGAAAATCCTTTTGCCTCGGCTCCCGCTGCAAAAGAATCTCCGACTGAAGTCAAACTCGACCCCGAGACTGTTTCTCAGGCAGCTTCTAATGTTGAGCCTGAAACTGCTGCACCTCAGCCTGAAAAACGCAGTTGGTTTAAACGCGCACCTAAAAAAAACGAGGAGCAGCTTGAAGAAGAGGAGCTTCGCCGTCAGAAATGGATTCATGCGCGCCGCCGATTTGTCGGCACACTGATGCTATTGATGGCTGCCGCGATTGCTATTCCTATTCTTTTCGATAAGGAAGCGCCGCCTCCTGCCGTCACGATTCCGCTTCGGATTCCGAAAGAAAATTCTGTTGACGTAACAAAGATTACGGTTCCGCCGGCGCCTGCGTCAGAAGAAGGCGAAGCTTCGAAAGAAGAACCGAAGGTTCCGCCCGTGCCTGCCGTAAATTCCGGTAAGGGTTCGGCAGCGGCCGTCGCACCAGATGCTTCCGGTACTACAGCGACGAAGACGCCTGAAGTAAAGAACGATGCTTCAGAGGCAGCGAAGAAGGCGGCCGATGAAAAGAAAGCAGCAGAGGCGAAGAAGTTAGCCGAGGCTAAAAAACAGGCAGAGGCAAAAAAGCAGGCTGAAGAGAAAAAATCTCAAGAATCTTCCGCCCCGAAACTTGCCAAAGGTCAGTACTTTATCCAAGTCATTGCGCTTTCAAACCAAAGCCGCGCTCAAGGCATTGTCGACAAAATGAAAAAGGCCGGAGTTCCTGCCTACCTTTCTCCGATCCAGGCTAAGAGCGGCAAGATTTACCGCGTACAAGCCGGTCCTTTTAAATCGGCTAAGGAAGCAGAAGCTGCAAACGCTAAGCTTGGCTTAGCCGGTTTGAATACAGGTAAAGTCCAGTCAGTGAGGTAAGTGTGGATTTTTCTTCCTTGGGTCTTGGAGAACTCGACTGGGTCTTCGTTGTCATTATTCTGCTCTCTACACTCCTTGGGGCCTCCCGCGGCATGGTCCGCGAAATATTTGCCCTCGTAGGCTGGGTGGCGGCGTTTTTTGTTTCCCTTTATTGTTCTGCCGATTTGGCGGCTGTTCTTCCGTTCCAGGCCCACATGGGTCTCATGACAAGGACATTTGTATCCATTGTTTTGATTGTGATCGGATGCGTATTTCTGGCCGGTTTAGTCGGTAAAATACTGCGCAGTATTCTTGCCTCTGTTTCTATCGGAGCAGAGGATAGGCTTTTGGGTTGTTTATTCGGCTTTCTGCGCGGATTGCTTATCGTCGGTCTGTTGGTGTTTCTCGGCGGAACGACAGAGTTCTTTCCCAAGCAGCTTTGGTGGAAAGATTCTGCGCTTGTGCCGGCATTTGAGAAGGGTATCACTTGGTGCGCTCCTTATATTCCCGACAGCCTGCTTGAATTACGCAAATAACTTAAACTTTAATCCTCGGAGTTAAATACAAATGTGCGGAATAGTGGCGCTGTACGCTTCCGGTCCCGTTAACCAGAGGCTGTACGATGCACTTTTGCTGCTGCAGCACCGCGGTCAAGATGCCGCCGGTATCTGTACAGTTGAAGGACGTCATTTCCATATGCACAAAGCCATGGGCCTTGTGCGCGACGTTTTTAGAACCCGCAATATGCGGGATTTGCTCGGTAACTGCGGTATCGGTCAGGTACGTTATCCGACTCAGGGAAATGCAACGGCTGCGGACGAATCGCAGCCTTTTTACGTCAATGCACCCTTCGGTATCGTCCTGGCTCACAACGGCAATCTGACGAACGCCGAAGAACTTGCCCAGGAACTATATGAACTGGACCGTCGTCATATCAATACGACCAGCGACTCCGAAGTTCTTCTTAATGTATTTGCCAATGAGCTTGCGCTGGCTACTCAAGGCCATCCGCTGGATGAAGAGGCATTGTTCAAGGCCGTCGCCGGTGTTCATAAACGTGTGAAAGGCTCATATGCCGTCGTCTGCATGATCGCCGGACACGGTGTTGTGGCCTTCAGAGATCCGTATGGCATTCGTCCGCTTTGCTACGGCACGACGCTCGGCGAAGACGGTCAGAGCGAATACATGATCGCCAGTGAATCCGTCACACTCGAAGGCAGCGAATTCCAGATTCTGGGCGATGTCCATCCGGGTGAAGCGATTTGGATTGATGAGAACAGAGAGCTGCATAAAAAACAGTGCGCTGAGCATCCGGTTTATTCGCCTTGTATTTTCGAATACGTTTATCTTGCTCGTCCCGACTCTCAGCTTGACGGAATTTCCGTTTACGAGGCTCGTCTGCGACTCGGCGAAAACCTTGCTAAAGAAATCAAAAAGGCGATTCCTTTGGAAGACATCGATGTCGTCATGCCGATTCCCGATTCTTCCCGTCCGGCTGCAGCTCAGTTAGCCAAGACACTGAATCTTCCTTACCGTGAAGGCTTTATTAAGAACCGCTATGTCGGCCGTACGTTCATCATGCCGGGCCAAGCCGTTCGTAAGAAGAGTGTTCGCCAAAAACTCAACGCTATGGCTATTGAGTTCAAGGACAAAAATGTGCTTTTAGTTGATGACTCCATTGTTCGCGGCACAACGATCAAGGAAATTGTCCGCATGGCTCGTCAGAGCGGCGCGAAGAAAGTTTTCATTGCTTCGGGTGCGCCTCCCGTTCGTTATCCGAACGTCTACGGCATCGATATGCCGACAACGGCGGAACTGATCGCCGGCGACAATCGTCCGACCGAACAGATTCGCATTGAAATCGGAGCCGATGCGCTCGTGTATCAGACGATTGAAGGAATGAAGGAAGCCGTAGGCGGACTGAATCCGGAGATCAAACGCTTTGACTGCTCTTGCTTTGACGGCGATTATGTTACCGGTGACATCACGTCGCAGTACATTGCCGAGCTCGAGAAAAAGCGTATAGAAGCAAAAGCGGAAGCGAAAAAAGCCGCTTCTGATGATTGATATCAAATGCAATAATTGAAGAGAAGGCCGAGGAACTGAACTCTCGGCCTTTTTAGTTAATCGCATTGGCTGAATTCGGTAAACTTTCTCTTTTCTAAAGAAAAGACTAAAGCAACTCTCAATATTTGCTCTTCTTGCTCTTGAAGACCGTATTCCTTCCTTTGTAACTGCAAAATTGCTTCATTGAGGATATCTTTGGCACCATTAGTGGATTTGCAAACCTTAAATTCGAAGACCCAGTACCGGGTGCCAACTTTAACTTCAAGGTCGCTTCTTCCTTTTGAGTTGTGGTGTTCGACTATTGGGCTCAATCCGGCACCAGAAAAGAATACCAGAACGAATGCCCTAATCGATGCTTCATCTCTTATCGGATACTTTTGATAATCGATAGAGCTAAAAAGCTTATTCAAGAGATGAAAGATTGCTTCTACATTTTCTGTTGCGAGCCGGTAGGAAATATTGTCGGCACCTACTTGTTCAACGGTTCGTCCTGCCAATAAACGTTCTGTATATAGTTGCGCCATCGAGGTCTTGACTTCTTCGTTGGGATAACCAACGTAAGCAGTAGTGCCAACTATATTTTTTAACGTCAAGTAGCCAGCTTGAGTCAGTAGAGCAACATCCGATAAAGTTTTGATGTCGGAAGAACTAGAGAGTTCATTTAAAGCAATGCTTTTCAGGTTCCCGTATTCTTCTCGATGCCTAAGGGCGTGGGACTTCAAATATTCCAGCAATGCATATGGGCGCCCACCGCTTTCAAACCAATAGTTTTTAAAGCCTCTTTCTGGCTCTGCGAAAAAGGAAAGAAGTGACCATGGAGCAAAAACTTTTTTGCTGACAGTTTCTTCAAAACAGAAGCCGTCGTACTGGAAAACTAACTTGTCTAGTAATTGTTCAGAATTGATGTCCGATGCCTTTGCAGAACGATTTAAGTAATCTTTGAAATATTCCACAACCTCTTCGTGGGTATATCCAAGAAGACTACCGTAGCGAGGAGATAAAGAAATATCGGTGAGAGTATTAAGTTCCGAAAAAATACTCGTCTTATTAAACTTTGTAATTCCAGTTAGAAATAAAAAGCGGATAACACCTTCATAATTTTTAAAGCTTGCATAGAGGCGGGAAAGTTTTTTTCGAACAAAATCGAAAAGTTCAGGATTGTTCATACAAACCGTCAACGGAGCGTCGTACTCATCAATGAGAACGACGACAGAGTTGGACGGCTGTAATCCCAGCCAGTAGATAAATGAAGAGAATCCCCCAAAATTTTTATCCTTTGGAAGGGTAACTTCGCTCTGAGCCATCAAAATCTCAAAGTATTCGTCTAAGAGGACAGAAAATTCTTCTTCACTGGAGAAATCTTTTAAGTTGGAGAAGTCCAGTCGGATAACTTTGTAAGTTTTATCTTTCCAAAGTTTTTCAATCGCCAGCCCTTTGAAATCTCTCGTTCCATATTTGAAAAGTGATTCAAAGGTAGAGACCAAAAGCGACTTACCGAAACGCCTAGGCCGAGCAAGAAAAACTTTTTCAAAGGTGGTGATAAGTTCATAGAGCAGGCCAGTCTTGTCTACGTAAATTTTTTCCAACTCTCGTAACTTATGAAAATCAGACACACCTAACGGCAGTTGGGAAAAAGTTTTTCTTTCCATACTATCCTCTTAAACCGACTCTGAGGTGACACTTTTCGTGAAAGCTGCGTCCAGAAAAGATCCGGACTTATTCGCAATATTTTCTCCAAGGCTAACCTGAATAAGTCTAACAAGCAATACTTCAAACCAGACGTGCCCAAAGAAGAACAGTTAAGATTCTTTGAAACTTTCGGATGCCTCTTTCTGTAGTTAAAGCGTTGCTCATTGGAGGTGAAACTACTTACTATCAATGTTAAATCAACAGAGTTCGACAAAGCCCAGTTGGCCAGGATAAGCTGGGCTTCAGGAGAGGTAAGGATTGAATTTCGGAGGTGCTTTCTCAAACTCATCAACAAAATTAGAGAGAAT
>OOCH01001850.1_pt1 | contig 14954 bp, 14 predicted proteins | sample 1671641 | NCBI WGS metagenome assembly OOCH01 (sample SAMN06348177, study PRJEB24527) | human gut metagenome | biome: human gut; feature: ankylosing spondylitis patient; material: feces | host: Homo sapiens | place: China | collected 2015-10
GAGAAAAGCACGGTAACATCGCCGTGTTTTTCTCTGCCTTGACCTGTTTCAGATAACTTGTACGATCTGCTCCCAGAGCAGTATGTGCTTTTCATCAATGGCCCGGTTGTCGTGGTAATGGCCGAACAGCCAGTAGTGATAATGTGCTCTCTCCTTGACCTCCTGCAGGAAATCTGTGAGCGGGTCTGCCTCATTGTGGCGGTTTTCCATGAGAGCAATGCTGGTGGGAGCGCAGTGCGTGATAACATAGTCCACCGCCCAATCGACCTTGGCCAGATTTTTTCGTGCTTCAGCGTACTCCTCCTCAGAAGGCATCTCCTGCGCCCACCACGAAATGTGATTGATGCGATACCTCGCTCGGGGCTTTCTCTGCAGCATCAGGAGCTTTCGCTCAAAATCCGGAGCACCCGGTTCCAGAATGCCGTCCTCCGTATCATGGCTTTTTGCTCCGCCCATAGTGAAGAAGTGATAGCCTTCCAGCTCGAAGACCTGTCCACGCATCAGGTGCAGGACATGAGAGCGAATGCGGTGTACCTTGCCGCCGTGCCAGTCTTTCACCGGATATCGTTCCAGTGCGTCGTAGTTCTCATGATTCCCGCAGACGAAGGCCAGCGTGAACGGAAGACTTTCCAGCCAGTCCAATGCAGCCTCGTCACGGCCGTCTCCAAACCACACACCACCAAAGTCTCCGGCACAAATCACGATGTCCCGCTTTGTCATTTGTGCCTGCTCCGGGAAATATTCTGGCTTGAAGCGTTCAAAGTTTCCGTGGCAATCACCGGTTACAAAAATCATCTTTCCACCTTCTTTCAGTACATAATTTTCTGGCAAATCTCAATGCCACCCTTCAGGGTGACTGCGACCTCATCCTTGGATAGGATTTTTACTGTCTCCACCAGCTGGCGGACAGCACTCTCGTCCCACTCTGTAATATAGGGCGATACGTTTTCCATGGTCTGTGCGGCATCCCGGATGCGCTGATTTGCTTTTGCCTGTTCGTTGTTATCTGCGAGGATCTCGGAACGCTTTTCCTTCAGGAAAGTCTGTTCATCCAGGATTTCTTTGAACTGACCGCCATAGGCGGCAGGATCATCCGTGGCCTTTTCCAGCAGTGTTTGGAACTGCTGCTCCAATTCTCTCAGCCTGCGTTCAATATCTCCAAGGCTCATCGTGCCACCGGGGAATGGGATGATTTCCGTTTCCATGGCATCCGTGATCTGCCGGATCAGACTGTTCTTGTCGGCCATAGCTGTGTTCAGGGCTGCGAGGATTGCTTGCTGGAGCGGTGCTTCATCTAATGTCGGTGAATTGTGACAGTATTTCTTGCCGTAGTCCAACCGGCTCACACATCGCCACACGACTCGTTTTTCACCGTTCCGTGTCCATGTGCAGCGGCGATACAGGGTCCCGCATTCGCCGCAGACCAGTCGTTCCGAGAGCGCATACTTGCTGGCGTAGGAGGTCATCCCCGTGACCGCATTCTTGGAGGGACTTTTTGCCGCATTCCGCCGCGCCATCTCTGTCTGTACGGCATCATATTTTTCCCGGCTGACAATGCCCTCATGGTGATTTTCAATGAGGTACATGGGAAGCTGACCGGTGTTCTTGATCCCCGCCCTTTCGGTCATCAAGACCCCGCTGCGCGACGGCGATGTGGAGCGCCCGGACGATCCGGTCTATGCGGATGCGTACTTCATCAACGCCAATTCCGCCACCGCCCCCGGCATCGTGGATGCGGACCTGAACCCCATTCTGGAGCGTTCCGAGGTATACTCCGGCGTATACGGCAGGGCCAGCATCAACCTGTATGCCTTTAACTCCAATGGCAACCGGGGCATCGCCTGTGGATTGAACAACCTGCAGAAGATCTCCGATGGGGAGCCGCTGGGCGGCAAGAGCCGTGCCGAGGATGATTTCTCCACCGAGGATGACGACGATTATCTTTCCTGAGACAACACAGGGCGGCAGTCACCGCTGCCGCCCGCCAATTCAAAGAAAATGCGAGGTAAATGGATATGACAGAGCTTTATGAGTTTGCAAAACAGTTTGATGTGATCGTGATTTTCATCCTCCTGTACGGATTTGCCGTCGGCAGCATCGTGTACTGGATCACCGACTTCCTGCACTGGTGCTGGACAAAGTTCAAAAAGCACAGGGAGAAAAAGCGCCAGACAGCAAAACAGCCGGAGGAATAAGCAATGCGCACCGGGCGGCAGGAACAGAACCCCTGCCGCCTGCTTCATATGGAGGTAACAGCACTATGGCAATCCACACCCTATCAATCGACTTGGAGACCTTTTCCGATGTCGATCTGAAAAAATGCGGCGTGTATAAATACGCCGAGTCCCCTGATTTTGAAATCCTGCTTTTCGGCGTGTCCGTGAACGGCGGTGAGGTCACCGTATATGACCTGGCCTCCGGCGACACCGTGCCGGAGGAGATTATCAAAGCCTTCTCGGACGATTCCGTAATCAAATGGGCATACAATGCGTCTTTCGAGCGGGTCTGCCTTTCCGTCTGGCTGCGCCGGAACTATCCGCAGTATTTTTCCTCCTACAGCATAGAGGAGGACACCGTCCGAAATTATCTTGACCCGTCCTCCTGGCGCTGCTCCCTGGTATGGGGCGCGTACATGGGGCTGCCCCTCTCTTTGGAGGGGATCGGCAAAGTCCTGAAGCTGGAAAATCAGAAGATGGCAGAAGGCAAGGCGCTCATCCGCTATTTCTGCGTCCCCTGTAAGCCTACCAAGGCCAACGGCGGCAGGACGCGCAACCTCCCGGAGCATGACCCGGTGAAGTGGTCAACCTTTATTGCATATAACAAGCGGGATGTGGAAACCGAGATGGCGATCCAACAGAAGCTGTCGAAGTTCCCCGTGCCGGATTTCCTGTGGGAGGAATACCACCTCGACCAGGAGATCAACGACCGGGGCATACAGCTTGACATGGTGCTGGTGGAACAGGCCATCGCCATCGATGAGCGTTCCAGGGAAGAACTCTCCGCAAAGATGCGGCAGCTTACCGCCCTGGAAAATCCGAACTCCGTCCAGCAGATGAAGGAGTGGCTCACAAAGCACGGCCTTGAGGTGGACTCCCTGGACAAGAAGGCCGTGAAGGAACTGCTGAAAACCGCGCCGCCGGAGCTTGCCGAGGTACTGGAGCTGCGCCGGCAGCTTGCCAAGTCCTCTGTGAAGAAGTACCAGGCCATGCAGAACGCCGTATGCGCGGATGGCAGGGCAAGAGGGATGTTCCAGTTTTACGGAGCTAACCGCAGCGGCCGCTGGGCGGGCAGGCTGATCCAATTGCAAAACCTACCGCAGAACCACATGGCACATCTGGAAGACGCGAGAAGCCTTGTCCGTTCCGGCGATTACGCCCTGCTCTCAGCACTGTATGACTCCGTGCCGGAAGTCCTGTCGGAACTCATCCGCACGGCGTTTGTGCCGAGGGACGGGTACAAATTCATCGTTTCCGACTTTTCCGCCATCGAAGCCAGGGTGCTTTCCTTTTTGGCCGGCGAGTCCTGGCGGCTGAAGGTCTTTGCGGAGAACGGCGACATCTACTGTGCCAGCGCCTCCGCCATGTTCCATGTGCCGGTGGAAAAGCACGGGCAGAACGCCCATCTACGGCAGAAGGGCAAGATTGCCGAGTTGGCCCTCGGATACGGCGGGTCGGTAGGAGCCCTCAAGTCGATGGGTGCGCTGGAAATGGGGCTTTCCGAGGAGGAACTCCAGCCCCTTGTGGATGCATGGCGCACCTCCAATCCGAACATCGTGCAGCTTTGGTGGGATGTGGACAATGCGGTGAAAACCACCGTCCGCCAGCGGCTTGACGCAGAGACGCACGGCATCCGGTTCCGTTACCGCAGCGGGATGCTGTTCATCCTTCTGCCCTCCGGGCGGCAGCTCTGTTATGTGAAGCCGAAGATGGGGACAAATAAGTTTGGTGGTGAATCCGTCACCTATGAGGGTGTCGGCAGCACAAAGAAGTGGGAGCGCATCGAATCCTACGGCCCGAAATTCACGGAGAATGTCGTTCAGGCCATCTCCAGGGACATCCTCATGTATGCCATGCGGACGCTGTCCCACTGTTTTATCGTCGGCCATGTCCACGATGAACTGATTATTGAATGCAGCATGGATGTCTCTCTGGACGCCGTCTGCGAACAGATGGGAAGGACACCGCCGTGGATCAAGGGGCTGAATCTCCGGGCAGACGGCTATGAAACCATGTTTTACAAGAAGGACTGAAAAAGGCGGTGCCTATCGTAATGATAAGCACCGCCTACTTTTATTTCTGAGACAGTTTTCGTTCCCTTGAACGTCTTTGCGCCGCTGCATTCGCACACTTTGGACAACAATATTCCTTATTTGTAGCCGTGGCATTTACAAGAAAATACACATCCCTTTTGCAGGTTGGATTTTTACATCTCTTGTAGATCTCCACACCAGGTTTCATATAAAAAATGGAAAAATATAACGCTTGTATAAGATTGTCTAGTTCCCATGTGGGCTTTAAATCTAACGAGGAATAACGAGGATGAATGCCTGCGATATTGAAGTTGATTTCCTCGCTTAAAACAATGTTGGCAATCTTTAATAACGCCGTTTTCATCTCATCAGAAAAATTGTCTGGCTGTTTTCCGTTCAAGTAGCGGATTTTCTTGTACTCAATAGTGCTAAAGACTCCCACCTCTTTTTGGTAATGGAAAAAGAAATCAATGATTGTACGCAATTCCTTACTTACGTCGGGCAAACCCGTGTACATTGCAAACAGATTCTTAAACCATTGCAATTCACCTGCCCCTGTCGAACTCCTAACTTGGTTGAAATACCCGATATCAACCTGATAAGAAGGCGGAAACAGCGTATCTTTCACAGGAAATTTATTTGTATCAAACACCTCCTGATTTCTTTGCATATCAGGAAACTGTGAGTAGTTATGAACGAGATTCGTAAATTCGTGAACACAGGTACTGTACTCGCCCGTAGATAAATGCATGGTAATTGGCTCCGCATATAAGAGGTATGCGGTGCCAATCAGAATATTTGTGTAGTTTTTCTTTGCTGCAATAGAGTTCATTAGCGTAACCGTGGCTTTTATCCGGTTCACAAATTCCATTAGGGTATCAGCTTCTACTGCTTCATATTCAGTTTCGCTCACTGGATACAAAAACCCGTAATCCGTAAAAAACGAAATATGAGCATCAATATCACCGTCTGGGATAGCTAAGAGCTTTCCAAGGATGTTTTCTGAAAGAATTCCGCCTGCAGTGCCGGAAAGATTTAACCCCTTCTGTGGTGCATATGAAAAATGGATAGGTTGGTTATGCTGCGCAATCAGCTTTAATGTGGTTCTCGGCGGTTGGTCGGGAGCCACATTTTCAATATCTTTCTCAAATTTACATGTATAGCTGTCATATTCAAACAGGCTATTCATAAAAAGTTCAGAAATTTTTTTAGCCATTTCTTATCACATTCCTTCCAAACTGTCTCTCCAAAATCATCTATAACATTACGCGACCCATTACTCCATGCTGCTATAGAGCATCGTTATTGGCGCTTCCTTTCGAATTATAACACAAAAATAATGGTAAAACAAGAAGTTATCCTTTACTTCTATGTATCATGTCACATCGGTTTTTATGGAAATTACATTATTATTTCTTTTACTGTAATATATAGGCAACGAGGAAAACCTCGTAGCCATCAAGGTGTTCATCCACTGATCAAGGATGATTCCAGAACATTTTGAGGGGCAACTAAACACTACAGCCGACCACTGGAATGGTTGGCCAGGACTGAAATGAGGATTCATTTTCAGATGGCCAGCTATGCCCATTTTGCAGTGGGTCCTCATTTCGACTTTCGGGTCGAAGGAGGGCCCACATTATGGACAAACAGAGTAAAAAACAGGACAAGCAGTATCAGATCCCGATGGTGGTAACCGATGAGGTCATCCGCGATTTTGGCATCAAGCAGGAGGATGTCACCTGGCGTCGCATCGGAAACCGCAAGTGCCGGGTAGTGATGGTGGACGCAACCGAGGAAGAGTACAAGGCGTATATGGCGCCGATTTGGGCAGAAATCAAGCGCGAGGACCGGGATGGCCGCTGCATGGTCAAGAGCAAAAACGGCAAGCTGATCCGCTGCCCAGAGAGTAACCATTGCGAGGAATGCAAGCACTTCTCAGAGGCCAGCCGTGAGCGGAATAAGCCTGCCTCCCTCTCCATACTGATGGATGAGGGAGCGGAGCCGGCCGCAGAAGGGTCGTTTGAGGAAGATGTTATCTACGAAACGATTCTGGAAGATCTCATAACCATGCTCGGCGAAATAAAACCGAAGTATGCCCAAATTTTCCGTCTGCTCTACGATGGAGCCACCCAGCAGGAGATGGCGGACGAGCTGGGCATCAAGCAGCGCACGGTGTCGGATGACATCAAGAAAATTCGCAGCCTGGTGCAACCGCTGGTAAAGGACATTTTCAATAAGTAATCTATAGTAAAAAAACGAGACTCTACCCGTTTAATTGTGAGTAGAGTCTTGTTTTTATTTATATTGTTGGTGCAGGAACAGCTCCCCGTGACAGGACTTTTTCAATGCTTTCGGCCAACTCTTTCTTTTGCTGTTCCGGCATCCCTATGTAGTTGTACATTAAAAACCGGGTATCAATGACAATCCCTTGGATTCTTTCATAGTTTTTCATATTTGTCCGCCAATCACCGATCGCTTCACCTATATTGCCAATTGGTGAGGTCAGCCTAAAAAGGTTATCTGCCATATTGTACGGCATTACAAACGCATTGAAAAGTTTGTCGTTGGGAACACTTCGAGTGCGTTCTATATACTCCCCGTAGGTAATCTGCTTGTTAATATCGGCTCCGTTCGGAAGATGGTCAGCATCACCGGTCCATCCATATCGATAGCACTTGGCATCCAAAACATAATACTTATCCCTAAAAATCATAATAGAATCTGGATAGAGCGGAGTTTTTACCTTGTTTGCGCCGTAATCCAACAACCATCTCGTTCTTGGGAAATACGAAGCCTTGTCCTCAATGCCAAACGCTTTGTCTATCATTCGTTCCCAAATACGATCAAAATAATCTGTACCAAAGAAGTATTGCTTGTCCGAACTCTTTTCATCCATATATTCAAGCATATTTTTCATTGCCCGGAACAGCTCCTGCTCATTGTCATTATGCGATGCCGCCAACTTTTTTGTAAGGATATAAATGGATTCCTTTATTGTTGGGTGCGGGCCAGGCTGTTCTGGCTTAAACGGAACATAGAGCCATCCAAGTTTATCAAAAGCCTCATAGACACAAAATTTGTGTATTTGCGTAATCTGCTTATCTGCGTTTGGCGTAACAGAGCGTACTGTCATATTAGTAAAAACAAGAGAGCCGTTCTTCTGAACTAGAGCTCGTTGTTCTCGAACTGTTCTGGGCCACGATGTATTTCCCTTAGTGCTTGTCTTGTATTCAGGATCACTTTCAATGTAATATCTGCCAGTACGCAAAAAAGACGTTATTACTTTTAAATAAGCATGGATTGGAAAATCGACAGTCTGCGGCGCTTCAAATTTCCGTGCTTCAATAACTTTATCTTCTTTCATGAAGACAGAAAGAACTCCGAATAGATTCTGCACATCAATTCTCAAATCAACATCGTTCTCAGGCAATTGATATCCTATCGGGAAATATATGATAGCGTCATCAGTGTCCGCTTTCACGCCAACAAAACTGTCCCCATCATCACCAGAAATAACCTTACACCTATCACGCAGATTTTTCTCCAAATCCATGAACCATCACCACCTTTATCCCGCATCGTCTACATTACGATGGAAAAAATGTATCTCGAACAGTCTGCTTGAAAATATCAAATCGACTCCTGCCATATGAAAAAACAAAATGCCGGATGATATCTTCCAAGTTGTCAAATCGAGTGGTGTCGAACAGATCCTGCGGGTTGAATTTAAAAGCATCATCCCACAAGTACTTAATAACTTTCTCTGGGAATTTACGAATTCTTTTAAGGGCTTCACGAATTTCATACAGCCGGGTCTTTTGTTCCGGAGTGAGATCTCCATCCCGTTCAGCCCTCAACAGAGCATTATATTCACCGCGAAGATTATTATCCGTCGAATTGGCATTTTCATCATATTTCAAATCATTTTCATGTACGAAATATACACCCAGACGTTTGTCTTCAGCAGATGCCATTTTGGCTTTATTGCCTACCACAATCTTGTTAATTGTTGTACAGAACATCTTCCAGGTTACATCTGTATCAAGAATCACCGCATCGGCCAGAGAGGAGCGTACATTCTCAAAAGTGTTTTCGATTAACCGCATATTCCATCTGCGTTGGAACGCAGTGTCCAATGTGAAAACATTTTGATCTGATGTGTTCATGGTTCCGATTACAGACAAATTCGAGGGAATGCGCACTTTATGGCTGCCATCACCGTAAATTACAGTTGCCATATACCGATTAGTGATGCCGTACTCACTTGTACCAGTGGGATACACGACATCCTGATCCCTCTTCGGTTCAACGGCTCTGTCGAGTAGTTGGAATACTTCACCGAAAATTGCTGGTGCATTCCCACGATTTATTTCCTCAATGATAAGGATATATTCCTGTGTCGGATTCCTGTAGGCATCCCGGAGAATCGTTGTAAAGGGACCCGGTGTAAACTTGTATGTGACAAGTCCCTCTTCATCAACATCCGGCAGAATCTGTCCTACGAAATCCGAATATGTATAATCAGGATGGAATACGAGCCGCTCGACATGACTTTCGGCTCTGCAGTATTCGTGTTCAATAGTCCAGCTCTTTCCGGAACCTGGAACGCCATACAGAAGAATATTAGTGCCACTACTGATACGAGACTCTTCTAAATCGTCAAGGCTGATGCCTTCTGTATCGGCCTCTAAATCATCCAATCCTATGACTTTTGTAGCATATAAGCGCAAAAGAGTATCAACACGCTTTTGATAATCCTCAAGCTTTTCACTATTCGGTGTTGCAACGGTAACTTTACCATTAGAATACTGAAGGTAAGGATTCATACCCTCGGAAAGCATAGATTTCAAGATACGAAGTGGTCCTTTGGCTTCTTTATCTCCGTTCACATCTACCGCATCCGCCGTTTCCAACAGTTTCCGATATATGCTGTTTTGATTGAAAATCACATCCCGATTTCCATCCGTCAACTTAAACACTGCGCCTTCAGAAAGCGCAGTCAGCAGATAGATAAGCGTTTTCTCGCACTCAGGATCCGTAGGAACATTAAATCCTGTCCAAGCTAAGAGAACTCTGCAATAGGCATTCTCGTTACCTCTAATCACACTGTGTATGATGTCAATATTGATAGAGTACATCAACTTCTTAGGAAAACGGACACCACCAGTCCTTTCTGCACTGGCCGCCTTTGTTGTGTCAACAAAGCTAACCTTTGCAAGTTTCCAAATCAACTCAAAAGCAACCATGAGCGCTTCCATCTGGGACTTGAAAAGTTGGTTCTGATTAAAGCCCGCTATTAAATCGTCTGGAGATATTTGTTCTTCATCGCAAATATCCGCCAGATAGTCAATAATCCACTGCTCAAGCTGCTCAGTCATAACCGTCTCATCGCCGTTCTGTATTGAATAAATCAACTCTGACGGATGATCCGAACACTCCCACAGCAAGATAGCCAAGGCAAGTGTGCTTTTCACATGGGGTAGGGACGATTTAATTCCCAGCTTCAAATCCATCTCATCGTAAACAAGTATGTTATCGGGCCTATTCATTCTTTCCATCCTCCTCGATATCATTCAGTATCACACAGGCTATTGCTTCAGCCAATAATGGCGGCACGGCATTACCGACTTGCTTCATCTGCGATCCCTTATTTCCTATAAATTTAAAACTATCAGGAAATGATTGTATTCTCGCAGCTTCTCGGACAGTAATAGCTCGATTAAGAAACGGGTGAGTAAATTTACCAGAGGACGGAGTATCAAATCTTGTAGTGATGGTAACCGATATTTCGTCCTTCCTCATACGAGTCCATGTACCGCTATAGATCGACTTAGTTAGATGTTCCTTTGGTAAAACTTCCCTTCCTGCATTAGGCGGAATCATTGCCAATCTTTCTAACGCCAATTCAGAATGCTTGGTAGCCACATGATTGTACAACACATTGCTTCCATTACGAAGTTTTTTTTGATACTCACTTTGTGGCTCAAAGCGATATTCCTGCTCTTCACTGCCTTCTCCAGAGTTTAAATAGGCAAGATCACTGATTGCATCCCAAATAGTTACTGTTGCATTATGGGGCTCTGGCAAAGCAGGTGCGTCTCCATTCCGTTTACCAATAATGACTGCCCTCCGCCTGTTTTGTGGAACACCATAATCTGATGCATTGAGGACACCCATTTTCAATTGATAGCCCATAGAATTAAAAAGTTCTTCAATTTCCTTACGGAAATATCCTCCTTCTGCAGTAAGCAGATTTGGCACATTTTCCATCACAAAGTATCGAGGTTTTACAAGTCCGACTACTCTCACGTAATATTTAAATAGAAAATTTCTCTCATCATGAATTGTTTTTCGCTGTCCTTTTTGTGAAAAGCCTTGACAAGGGGGACCTCCAATAACGACATCCACCTTTCCCTCATAGCTGCCAAAGGTTTTTTCGAGATCGAGGGCGGTAATGTCACCGACAATCATTTTTGTACCTTTGTGATTTATCTCATATGCTGCAGCAATAGAAGGATCATATTCATTTGCCAGTATTACATCAAATCCGCATTTTTCAAAACCAAGGGACAATCCGCCGACCCCGGCAAACAAATCAATCACCTTTGGTCTCATCCTCGTGCCTCCTGAATCCTATCCTGAGCTATCTTAAAATATCCCTCGTCTAACTCGATACCTATAAAATTTCGATCCGTCCGTTTGGAGACCACTCCGGTTGTACCACTTCCCATAAAAGGATCAAGTACAGTGTCATTGGGATTCGACAAAATCTCAACAAAATGCTGAATGAGACTTTCTGGTTTCTGGGTAGGATGCTTGCCAAACCTGCGTTCTCCGTTGGGCGTTACAGATGTTTCAATAAAATCGTGAAACATCGCACCACCATTATTAAATGTTCCTGTTTTCTTTTTATATGTAAAATAGATCCATGCTTCTGTCGAATTTACAAAATGAAGGTTCATATTTCTCGGCATTGGATTCGTTTTATGCCAGATTCCTGTGGTTTTATAGTAAAATCCGTGTTTTTCTGCCAACTGTATTACAGTTTCGACTTTAATGATGGCCATGAAAACTATCATGGTTCCACCTTTTTTCATTACTCTTGCAGAGGCCTTGAAAAATTCATCCATAGACTTTGACCATTCATCAAATTCCATGTCATCCCATCCGGCAGAACCGAAAAAATTATCGCGCATTTTTTTAAGATTTGTATCTCTTTTCTTCATGAAATTGCCAAGATTGTATGGCGGATCAGTAACAATCAAATCGATAGATTCCGCATCAATTTGTTTCATGGCAGCAATACAATCCTGGTTATATAATGTTATTTCAGCCATATTAGCAGCCCTTTCCTTTGCAGAATTTTACTTCATGGCGCTCTTCCCGCTTTTCACCCATGCGTCCAGTTCGGAGCGTTTGAACTTCCATAAGCGCCCAATCTGATGCGCAGGAAGGTCTGTCTTTTGCTTAATCCACTTCCGTAAAGTTACTGGCTTGATGTTCAAGTATTCAGCTGCTTCTTCAAGGCTGATATAGTTGTCATCCATTCTCTCGCTCATAGCGTTCACCTCTCAAGTTACCAAAAGACATAGTAATACAGATAAAATTATAGCAGATCCCTTGCTGTTTTTCAAGCCCTTTTTGAGTATCTTTTGATATTTGCTGATATTAAGTGATATTTAAGCTGGCAGATTCTCACGCTCTCTACATCTTAACGATAGCTTTTCTATCGTTACAGGGTACCACTGAAGAGGGCGATTTACCCTGGCAAAGACGCCGTTCTGCCTATGCTGCTACAGTGCTGGAAAATAAAAAACCGCCCAGAAATGGCGGATTTGCGGCATTTTTGAGGATATGGAATTGTATCAATCTCGGCGTGGTTTTGTCCATTAAACTTATCAACTCCACATACCATTTATCCAACCTGTCAACTCAACACCCCCAATATCAAAATCAACCACTCAACTCTCCACCAATTTTCACAATAGACCAATTCCCACTTACCCGTAAAATAAAAAATCCGGGAAGCGAAACCTGTCCTCTGACAAGCCCCGACTCCCGGAAATCCCTTGTTTTCTACATTTTTTCAATATTCTATTCTTTGACTTTTGACATCAATACTACGCACTCAACATGCTGCGAATGCGGGAAATGGTCCACTCCGGAGAATCCTCGAAGCACTTGACGCCTTGCTGTTCCAGTTCATCTTTGATCATCCGCAGGCTGGCCCCAGTGAGATAGCGCTCATAGAGCCATCGGACGATTTCGGCCTGTTCCGGAATGATCTCCGGCTGACCATCCTCACCTTTGCGGTAGCCGTACAGCTTTTTATATTGGATGCTGACCTTTCCGGCTTCCATGGCGCGGCGCTTACCCCATGTGACATTCGCGGAGATAGATTCACTTTCAGACTGGGCGAAGGCACCGGAGAGGGTGATTCGCAGCTCACTGTCCTCCTCCAGAGAATTGATGTTTTCCTTCTCGAAGATGACTGCGATGCCAAGTTGTTTGAGCGCCCGGATATAGTAGAGACAGTCCACCGTATTGCGGGAGAAGCGGGAGACCGATTTGGTCAGGATGACATCGATTTTCTTCTGGCGGCAGTGCCGAATCATCCGCATGAAGTCCTCACGCTTCTTGGCCGAGGTTCCGGTGATGCCCTTGTCTGCAAAGATTCCGGCCATCGTCCATGCGGTGTTGGACATGATTTTATCGGTATAGTACTCTTTCTGCACCTCATAGCTGTTTGCCTGATCCTCCTCTTTGGTGGAGACTCGGCAGTAAGCTGCCACCCGGAGCTGTCTGCGGGCTTCTGCCTGGCGGGTGGCTTCCGGCTTGGCAGGGATTTTGATCACTCTCGGGGCATCATCTTTCATTGCAGGTCGCTCCTTTCTATGATTTGGCCATTTTTTAATCGCAGTTTGACATTTTGATGGGTCACCAGCACCTCGGATACGGTGTTTTTCAGAAGATCAGCATTCAGTTCCGCCACACATTCGAATGCGGAGAAGAGGCGCCGGAGGCGATTTGTTTCATATTCTTCATCCCCCAGAGCAGCATATTGCTCTGCCGCAAGTTGGAGGATCAGAGTCTTGGAGGTGTCCTCGTCGATTGGCTGCTGTTCCAGAGCATTATCCAGCGCCTCCTGCGTTTTAGAATGTGTGGCTGGCGCTGGACTGCGCTGATGCTGTATGCGATCCGGGCAATTTGCGAGGCTGTTGAGCAGGTCGGTGACACTTTGTTCCACCCGGTCAGACAGCGGTGTACCGCAGAGCCTGCGCAGCACCTTTTGGGCTTCCGTCTTTTTCGGAAGCTGGGGTTTGTTTGAGCGTTTTTCGTTTGCCGTGATGAGCTGCGCCTCATCTATGAGCTTGGGATATCCTTTTTCTCCGGTATAGCGTATGTCCGCCAGAATACGGGCGACCATATTTTTGTTCCAGAGCCGTCCCTCATCGTATGGGATATCTGGTCGCTGCTGGTGCTGCGTCCCTGCGGGAGGCCATTAAGCTGTTCTGGACCTTCCGTGTGCCGTGGGGCTGGACTTACACCGCCGGGACGGTGACGGATTGGGTGGCACAGTTCAGCTTCGGCTTTTATAGCTTGATGCTGACCTCGCTGCTCATCGGCCTCATCGTCATGGTGCTCTACAAGCCCCGTACATGGTGCGCCTTCTGCCCCATGGGGACTATGACCCAGAGTATTTGCAAGCTGAAAAACAAAAACTAACAATATACAAACGAAAGGAGCCTTTCTCATGGCTGAACTGAACATCACTTCTCTGAATTTTGAAAACGAGGTACTGAACGCCGACAAGCCCGTCCTGCTGGATTTCTACGCCGACTGGTGCGGGCCGTGCAAAATGCTCGCTCCCGTGCTCCACGAGATTGCTGAGGAAAACGCCGGCACCCTCAAGGTGGGCAAGATCAATGTGGATGAGCAGATGGAGCTGGCAATGCGTTTTCAGGTATCCAGCATCCCGATGCTGGTCGTATTCAAGGATGGAAAGGCCGTTGCCAAATCGGTGGGCTATCGGCCTAAGTCGGAGATTGCCGCCATGGTGGAGGGCGCAAGATGAAAGTTGTGATCGTAGGCGGTGTGGCGGGCGGTGCTTCTGCCGCTGCCCGCATCCGCCGTTTGGATGAACACGCCCAGATCATCATGATCGAGCGCAGCGGCTATGTGTCCTATGCCAACTGCGGTCTGCCGTATTATGTGGGCGGTGTGATCAAGGAGCAAGAAGAACTGACACTGCAAACTCCGGAGAGCTTCTGGGACCGCTTTCGCATTGATGTGCGGGTACGGCAGGAAGTAACTGCGATCAATCCCGCAGAGAAAACCGTCACCGTTCACGCATTGGATAGTGGAAAGGTCTACACGGAAACCTATGACAAACTGCTCCTCGCACCCGGCGCAAAGCCGACGGTTCCTGCGCTTTCCGGCGTCAGCAGTGAGCGTGTTTTCACGCTGCGCACCGTGGAGGATACCCTCCGCATTAGGCACTTTGTAGAGGATCAGAAGCCGAAAACCGCTGTTTTGGCTGGCGGCGGCTTTATCGGTCTGGAAATGGCGGAAAACCTTACAGAAATGGGCGTTTCTGTCACCATCGTTCAGCGACCCAATCAGCTATTAGCACCACTGGATGCGGACATGGCGAGCTTTGTCCATGCGGAAATGCGCAGACACGGCGTGACTCTGCGGTTGG
>OOCH01001852.1_pt1 | contig 14949 bp, 11 predicted proteins | sample 1671641 | NCBI WGS metagenome assembly OOCH01 (sample SAMN06348177, study PRJEB24527) | human gut metagenome | biome: human gut; feature: ankylosing spondylitis patient; material: feces | host: Homo sapiens | place: China | collected 2015-10
TTTGCTGATAACTTGCAGATTTCTTGTTAATTGCTTGGTGGTTTCGAGAAAAAAGTGTAACTTTGGCGGCAAAGTTGAACGTTTAATTGAAATAGAATGGAACAGACTGTATTTAACCCTGCTCAGATGAAGATTCTTCAAATGATGTCTTATATCAAGACTCCACAGGAATTAGATAATCTTGAAAATGTTCTCTCTCAATACTTTGCAAAGAAGGTTGATGAGGGGATTGATGAGTTGTGCGATAATGGAAGTATAACTCTTGATACCATAGAGAGCTGGGGTAATGAACATTTACGTACTTCTGGCAAATGAGAAAGATAGTTCTTGATACTAATTGCTTATTGATGAGCCTTCCAAGGATAAGCCCTTATCGTAAGATTTGGGATGATTTCTTGAAAGGTAAATTGACCTTGTGCGTTACAAATGAAATTATTGAGGAGTATTTAGAAATCATTGAGCAGAAGACTAATGCAAATATTGCCAGTAATGTTGTGTCTGTGATTCTAAGTCAAAAGAATGTGGAATTCGTAACACCCTATTATAAGTTGCATCTCATTCAAGCTGATGAGGATGACAACAAATTTGTAGATTGTGCTTTTTCTGCTGGTGCAAGTTGTATAGTGAGTAATGATGCTCACTTTAAAATTCTCAATGAGATTGAATTTCCTCGCATTTTTGTTGTAAATATAAAAGATTTCGTGGAGTTATTATTGCGGAATCAAGGAAATAATCATCTTAATTAATAGTTTAAGATGTCGTAACTATTGATTATTGCAAGTAGCAGAAGGAACTCATCTCGGTCTTCTTCAAGTCTTTACGACCCCTTTCGCTGTAGGATGAATATAAAAAGAATATAAAAGGAAAAAGCGTGCAAGCCACATCATAGTCGTCTGCACGCTTTTTTTGTCATCTAAATTTCTGATGATTTCCAATCGAACACGATGGTGTTGTCTTCTTTGATATTGAAGCTCATACCTACCTTGATAATTTCCTTGCCGCTCATGGCAAAGGCCTCGGCATAATGCTTGCTTTCTATCTGCTCAAGAGCCTCCTGGGCAGTCTTTCCAAACATCAGCTCCATTACATAGATAGTATCGTCCGTCTCCATGGTTATATCAATTCTCCCCTTTGACGTATGTTGCTCCACTATAATCCTGAAATTCGTGAGCAAGGCAAAGTTGATATACATCGTTTGCTGGTAATGCCCTTCGTAATGGGTGTTGTTGCAATAAGGCACAGTCTCCCAAAACGATTTCAGCAACTGTAATGCTTCGTCTATCTTGCGCTGTTTAATAAGCACCGACATCTTGGCGATGGTGGTATTGCACATTGCAGTCTTTGAGGTCAGATAATGAGGCAACAAACTTCTGTACAATCCAACTCTTATTTCCTTGTTAGGAATGGCTAGGGTATAGAGCTCCGTTTCTTCATCATAATCCTTGATGGTGATGTAGCCACTCTGATAGAGCAGCGGCATGATGGTGGTCATGGTTTCCGTGGCAGCATCAAAGTCATCCTTTCCGGCTTCCATACTCTCGCCCAGGTTCGCTGGCAGAAAGTTGAAATTGCGCATCATATTGATCAGATAAGTAGGAGTGCCTGATCCAAACCAGTAGGAATCAATCTTCTGCTTGGCAAAGCAGGTTAATAAGCAGAACGGATTATAAACGTCAGGAGAAGGCCATGTAAAATGATAGCCGTCATAATTATCCTTTAACTTAGCTAACGTCTGCTCATACGATAAGTTTAATTTTTCAGCAAGTGCCTCTATGTCATCCCGCATTCCGTTCACCAGTTCATCTTCCGTAATTCCGCAAATGCCGGCATACGGCTCGTCCATACTGATATTGGTGATGTTGTTCAATTCGCTGAAGATGCTGAGCTGAGAGAATTTGGTGATGCCTGTGAGGAATACGAAGCGGAGCAATTTCTCGCATCCTTTTAGCGGACTGTAGAAATTGCGCATGGCGTTGCGAAGTTCTTCCAGTTTTTCATCCTCGTGCACCACATCAAGCAAAGGGGCATCATATTCGTCAATCAGTATTACCACTTGCTTGCCCGTTTCCCTATAGGCAGTCTGGATAAGTGAGATGAGGCGGACGTTGGCATCAACAGCCGGATTCGTAATGCCCCATTTCTGCTCTTGTTCTGCAAGTTGCTGGTCGAAATATCTTTCCAGCTGGGCTATCTCCATGTGTTTGCCCATGCTCATATCGAAATGAAGCACCGGATAGCTTATCCAATCCTTTTCCAGCTTTTCGATGGCGAGTCCTTTGAAAAGCTCCTTCTTTCCTTCAAAATAGCTCTTCATGGTAGTCAGCAACAGCGACTTTCCGAAACGGCGTGGACGGCTTAGGAAGAAATAAGTACCATCCGTATGTGCCATACGATATACATATTCCGTCTTGTCGATGTAGAACTTATCCTCCACTCTGATTCGTTCGAAAGTTTGTAATCCTATCGGATATAGTTTTCTTGCCATAATTGCTCGCCTTTCTTTTAAGTGATATTCTCTTTGTTGGCAAAGATACGAATAAATGGTGAAACCACCAAATTAAAAACATCTTTTCTTCATTTATGCCCCTTATCTCATTTCCTTATACCTTTTATTTCTTTTCTCCCTTCTCTTATTTCTTTTCTCTCCTCCTTTTATTTCTTTTCAGGCTTCCTCTTATCTCCTTTCTTCCTTCTTGCTGTATTAATAATGGGTTAATCTCGGGAAAAGTCTTGGTTGATTATAGGATAAAATGTTCTTTAACCCTATTGAAATCTCCGTTCATAGACGTTGAACCGCGGTTCAGCGTCTATGAATGGCGGTTCATCGACGTTGAACGGACATTCAACGTCTATGAACGGAGATTTTATCTAAGTATAAATGTTTCTTTTCTTAGTTGAAAGAACTGTTTTAGTAGGTTAAAATCCTTCTTTTACCCCTCTTCTTACTCTCATTCATTCGTTTTCTTGCTCTCATTCACCCGTTTTGTGAGGGTGTGTCATAAGTTTCTTAGGATATAGATAAGGCACGGATTACACGGATTTTCGCAGATTTCTTTTGATTTTCTTTGGCGGTTTCAATAAAAAAGCGTAACTTTGCGGCAATAAACTATAAAATGAATAATGACTATGATGGGAATATTACAAGTTGCCTCTTATATATACAAGCGCTATATGGATGATTTTGGCGTTCGTATTGATGAAATGAAGTTGCATAAGCTACTTTATTTCACGCAGCGTGAGTGCTTGATTCAAAAGGGCGAGCCTATGTTTGATGCACAATTTGAGGCTTGGAAATATGGTCCTGTCATGGTTCAGATTCGCCAGCATTATAAAAATGATTCTCTCCCAGAATTGATGGATAAAGAGCAGGTTGTACAATATGAGCCAGTGTTTGATATGGTGTTTAAAACTTATGCTCCACAGAAGTCTTGGAGTTTGAGTACTTTAACGCATGGAGAGTTTTCTTGGAAACACGCAAGAGAAGGCTATGATGAACAGGATTCATGTGAGGTAGAGATGAAAACAGAAGACATTATGGTTGATGCCAACAGGGTTCGTGAAAGACGAGCAGTTTTGCGTCAATTAAATCTTTATACTGCATAAACCATGAGAATAACTGAGGAACAAATGGCTTTGATACATTCTCTTCGTTGTGAACGGCTGGCTTCTAATGAAGAGAATTTGCGATTGATCGATTCTTTCTATAGCACTCGAAACAACAATGTTGCGGATGCTTTGCTGAATGAGGCCTATCAAGAAGATGAGTCTGGTGTTGTTGCCTATTATGTGGTGAAAGATAGCGATGCTAATGTGTTGTTCTTCTTTTCTTTGAAGTGTGGATTGTTGTTTGATGAATTCATAGAAGGAGAAAAATTGACTAGGCTCAAGGAACTTTGTTCTACTTTGTCTGAAAAGCTGAATGGGGGAAACGTGCCAGAAGAAGATAGGGATGGATTGAAAGCCATTTTGGAATCTGTTAGGGCAAAAAAAGGATTGAAGAAAGATGAAGTGGCTCGTATCCTTCATACTACAACAGATTCTCAGGAAATCAATTCTATTTTCGACAAAAACATCAAGAATGTGGGCAAAACCTTTGCTGGTGTGGAGATTGTGCATTTCTGTGCCAATGATGATTGTCGTGAAGTTTGGGATAAATATAATCTTGACCAAAGTCTGGGAGCAATCGTCTTTTGGCATTTTATCGTTCCTTTGATTTTTGAGTTGAGAAAGATTGTTGGTTGTGAATATCTTTTCTTATTTGCTGCTGATTGTGACCCTGATGAGCATCTTGTGAACTATTATAGCCAAAAGTTGAAATTTAAGAAAGCAGACGAGCATAGTGCTGCAATGCCGATTTATGATTTTACATGTAAGTTCATGTATCAAGAAATTGCGGAATTAGAAAAGAAGCGAATGAAGTTCTATGAGAACTTTAATCATGATGAAGATGCTGTCTAATCTTTTCTGACTGCATCAGGTCATAAAGAACTGGGGCAAAATCATATTGTTTTTTAAACCAGATCACTGCTGTTCCGTTTAGAAATCATCGGGTTAAATAGGCTAGGATACCATATGAGTGCAAAGGTACAAAATCAAATCGAATACCCAATTTCTAGAGCATAAAATATTGGATATTAATAACTTATATAATAATCGTCCAGACTAAACGGGACACTAATGCAGATTTGAGTGAAGCTAAGAAACAAGAAATCCACAGCTGGCTTGAGTGCCTGCTGTGGATTTCTCTTGTTTATATTAAAGTGTAGGATTCGATAATACTGTCTTACTGATTAATCGTAATGGCATCGCCTTGTAGCGGCCGGTGTTATTTCCATTACTACCACTCACGAAACGTACGTTTGATATACCCTTCTTCGAGTTGTATATATCGAAATAGTTATACCAGAAACCATATTCCGGACTTTTTACACTGAATCCTTGTGTTCCAGAGACTAGTGTTTTGGTCCAAAAGACCACGTGCATTGGATATTTATGGCTTTCACCTTCCAGATATCCTCCGTATGGCAGATAGATGGTTTTCAACTCAGAGCTTGTTGTATTCATAAATGTACAATAATACGATTCTCCAAGAGCTGTTTTACGCGTTTCTGTTTTAAGTGTACCGGCATTAACCAAGTCCTCAAAGACAGATTTATCTGGTATTTCAAAGCCTTCAGGAGATAGAGTAGAGGATAGATTCCCCTGCTTGACATCTGATTCATTCTTATCCTCTGAAATCTTGAAGTATCCACCGATGGCACCTTTGTTTTTTTGGAACTCATTGATGTCTGGTACATAAGGACTATTGTCGGTAGCACCCAGATTACGGTCAAGCATGATGTAGGTTTGAGTTTGTCCCTGCACCTTCACTACACCATAATAGAACATACCTTTTACCTTTAGCTCGTCATCACCCCCCTCTGCTAATTCATATTTTTTTGCCATATCATCTGTTATCGCATGGAAGATACCAGTATGATAAACAGTGTAGGTGATGTTGACATCTGCGTTTTTTATCGTAAAGGTGCCTTTCCAAAGATCATAATTATTATCGCGATTATCTGCCAACGTCACTTTCCAGTAATCTCCGTCAGCGCTAACAGTGAAATGGCCATCTTTATCTGTCAGAACATCCCCAGTCAGATTATCCACTGTCAGTTTATCCCCTGTCTTTTTAGGAATCTTATAACTGTAGGCATTCTTACCTACAGTAAAATGAAGTCCATCATTTCTTTTTACGTTTTGCATTTGCTCTGGTTTGATTCCTTTAACGTCCTTATCCAACCAGGCAAAATAGTCCGGTTGAATCTCACTGCCATTTTTTAACATTTTGACTTGTCGAGAAGGGTCTCTCATGAAATCGAAACCATCCTGGGTTATCTTCACATCAAGCTTGAGATCCCCAGAAGATATCGTAACCGTTCCTGTTCTTGGGGTTTCATCAGGGTTTGGAACCAGCGTAAACTTCAAAAGATATTTTTTGCCAGAAGATGACAGTCTACCACTTTCAGGAGTTGTAATTCCTTCACCCTCCTGGTCATATCTTTTGATCCAGGTATCACTATCCTTGATCTTTACATTATATGTTCCAGATTTGAGCGTAGTGACCAAAGTGATTCTTGCTTCAGTATCTGTTGCCTTGAGGGACAAATTATCGCTAACACCCAGTTCATAATCTTTGCAAGCTATCATATTGGTAATGGCAGGATTGTCATCTACAACATTTACTTCCAGTCTGTTTTCCGGGTCAGATTTGACAGCATCATCCAGTTTTTCAAAACCATAGTCATTCACCTTGGTTACGGTGATGGTATAGTTATGGTTTCTCAAGAGGGCATACTGGTCCTTCTTGGTTTTTGCATCCTTGTAAAGCCCCACTTTATAGTAACCTACTTTGTAACCTTCTTTACCCTTGTATTTAGCCCTGATGATAACGTTAGCTACACCTGCAGATGTTTCTGTTACCACTACTTCACGGCTTGTTCCATCGCCGAAATCTGTGCCACTAAACTCTGTTGTCTCTGCTAAGGCATCGGTTGGTTCTGTATAACCAGCAGGTGCGATAGCACTCTTTGCTGCTGCATGATTGATGATAAGACCAGCATCTTTTTCAGGGAAATCAGTCACCGTAGCATCTACTTTCAAGGTAACCTTGGCATATGGTCTGAACAAATCGACAGTTGGTGTACCATTCAAGAGAGTCTCTAAAGATACGCTACCCCAACATATAGGGTTGTTTGTATCTATTTTTCTATATGCAGCTTGCAGGTCTTTTGCTTCTTCTTCTGTGAGGTCATTTATATTTGTTACCAGATGAACCGTTTTAGTTCCAGATGGGACATTACTGATTGTTGCCTGATACGTTCCGTCTGCATTCTTGCTTCCAATGTTGACATTCGCCATACCTTTGTAAGTATTGCTTTCGCCATAAAACACAGCAGTAACTTTACTAATGCTTTCATCAGCGCCCGCTCTAGTATTAATTTTCTTTTCGGAGAAGTTGGGCAACTCAATGTTCAAGGTTACCCCCTCGGCAGGGATTTCATCCCCGCCGAGTCCGATAGTCTCCATTGCATCCTTGCAAGAAACAAGGCAAAGGAGCAATCCCATCCATATCATTAAATGCTTTATCTTCTTCATTTTTTTTCAATATTATTTATTCATTTACGCCATCAGGCGTACCTTGATGCCATTTGTATCCTTGGTAATAACCAGTGTCGCCATACTTCTCGTAGCTATTGCCATCGAAGAGTGTAATAGTAGGAGATTTATCGTTGTCTTCCTTTTTCAGGAGGATGTTTTTTTCGTGTTCCCCTTTTACTGCTTTCAACTTGATGGTTGTTTTATACCAATCTTTTCCCACCTTCTCGCATTTCCAGCTTTTTTTGGCTTTAGTATCCCAAATGGTGAACTGTTTTTTTTCTGATGCGATACCATATACCTTATACCATCCAAAAAGCGCAAACTGGGTATATACCTTGTACTCTATGTCTTCAATTTCAGGCATATCATCATGTACACGCCATATAGGGTCGGATGTAGGATCATAGACGATCCATCCTTCACGATCTTCATAATCGAAGAGAGGAATACCCGGCTCTAGATGATGAGGACAACGGTGTAAACTATATCCTTGATCTAGATATGTATTATTACTGAACATAATCAATGTCTCACCTGGCGTAATAGTTCTTTTACCTTCTGATCCATTTGTATTTGATACAGACTGCGCATTTTGAGTGAAGTCTTTGTAATACCATCCGGTGTTAGTATCGTCGGCCACCATTTCTTCTCCAGGCCATCCATTTTTATCGGCCGGTCCTTTCGTAAAAATCCAACCTTTTCCTGTAACGGCATCTTCTGTTTCACCAATCTGGGTATATACATAGATGCGGTGGTTGTCTGGTTTGGCACTTTTATCATTTGCATCCTTATTCCATCCATCGCTCCAGTTGTTTGTACCTCCTTCTGCTAAGATTCCCTTGAAATTATCGGAACTGTGACCTTCAGTATATTTACTGCGGTCATTAATCGCTCTGAAATAGATACGATAATCATCGATAGGAGGACGCACAATTACACGAACAGTTTTATATTTGACATCCGTAGTCTCATTTTGGGGTATTACATTAAATTCATGAATGGTGGTCGTTACAGGATCTGTTGTTGCTCTTACTGTGAAGACACCTGTGGCTGCATCCGATGAATTTAAATCCATTTCGATGGTGGATTGACCTTTTGTAAGTTCGGTCTTTTCCAACCTGATACCCCCAAGATTAGTATCCCATTTTATATTTCTACTATTCTGAGATATATCATTATTATAATAGATGACCAGTTCTTTTGTAACATCCAGATAAGGTGTAACATCATAATGTACATCTATATATTTATAGAGGTTATTTGCCTTGAGGTAAAACTTAGCGGTGCCACTTCGCCCAGATGTAGGATAGTCACTGACTGGGATTTCCGGATTCACACGAAATTCTATGCTGTCATTGCCATTAGCATCTTTGCCGCAATCATACTTAATGATGATGGGTTCTTCTTTACCATTGACTAAAATGGTATTTTTGCAACCAAATTCTACAATAGCAGCATTCGATTTATATGAAATATAATCGTTTGTCGTTGACGTAACACTAGCCTCCGTCTTGCTTACCCACAAAGTGGTATGGTTGAAGTCGGCATCTATTGGTACTGTCTCCCATGGCTTTACACTTACCTTGCAATCCAGCTCCATATTACCGAGGGTCTTGATAGCACCGGTAATCTCATAGAAGGTACCGCGAGGGAATACGGGTACGGTGCTGGTTTCATCCTTCTTATGACCCAAATCGATGCGATAATTGTTGTCTACAGAACCTCCTACCTTGCCATTGATGGTAAGATAACTGCGGTCGGCAGCTGATGAGATATATCGCTCTGGGAGATAATAGGTCTGCTGGAAAAGCCATTTATCCGCAGGGTTTACGGGTGGATTCTCTGTTGCTGTTCCTGTTCCTTTAATATCGTCTCTATTATTTGTTGCCGGCAGACGGCTGTTGTCTGTCCAATCGGTATAGTATACGGCAGCTCTAGATGATGCCTCATACTGAGTACTTGGAATACCCTCCTTGTATGCTTCTTTATCTTCATTTTTTGTCCAAGTTGGAGTCTCAAATTTACCGCCCCAGTAAAGATGGGTAAAAGGAGAGAGTTTATCGGCTGAAATACTGTTGATGCTAAAGGCCTTGCCTCCGAAATTGGTTGCAACTTCTGTGTTACTTGGATCGAAGATAAGATTCAGCTTTACCTTTACGCATGTAAACTTCAGGTTAGCTGCTACCTCTGTATATTTATCACCCGCAGCTTTAATCTCGGTTACAGCGAGTTTGCCTACGGCATCCTTCTCTGGTTCGTAAATCATCGGGATATTGGTGCATACAGGCATACCTGTTGTACTTGTAGGTCTGTAATCGAGTACTATATTTTTGAGAGCATCTTCAGTTTGGATAGTTTGACCGCTCAACACCTTGTTCATATTGGCAACCACATAGATATGATACTTTCCCGGAGTAATATTCAACTGATAGGTTGCTATTCCCTCATCTGCCATCATCGAAGCCAGTGGGGCAGGGAGCGTCTCTATCAGGAGCTTGCCTTCATTTCCTGTAGGGAAAGCATAGAGGGTCAGGTCGTTGATCTGGCATTCATCTACCGTGGCATTATAGGTATGAAGGCCGGAAGCATCGTCGGGATTGGTGCCGCGGCTGCTGAGCACGGTTGGCACGAGTACATGCAAGTTGCTTTCTGACGAAATGGGAGTGCGCTCGCCTCCAAGTTCGTCAGAGCAACTTACTGTAACCAACAATATAAACCAACTAACTAAACTTAAAATGAAATCTCGTATTTTCATTGTTTCTAATTTTTAAAGTCAAATACTCTTATGAGCTAAATGCCCGGAAGGGACTCTGACACCTGAAACGGTTAGAAATCGACACGCTGGATGCGCTTGCTCCAATCCAGGATGGAAATGCTGAGCTGCACATACTTCCACTGGTTGCCCTGGAGGAAGAAGTCGAGCTTGTAGTCGTACTCTCGGTCCAGGAATTCCTGCTCTGAATAATGGCGGGCTTCGAAGGCGCCACGGCCTTGAGCCAGAAAGTCAGCAAGATTGATGCGTGCCACCTCTTCGCCAGTAGTCTTGTTCGTGATGGTGAGGATGGCGTTCTTGTCGTTTTCTTCTGCCGGATGCCAGATGAGTCGGGAGAACATGAGGGCGGCATGAGCGGTGCGCTCCTTTACATTGCCCTCGGTATCCTTAAACTCAGTGGTCCAGGTGTAGTATGGGGTATATGTCAACTCCTCATCGGGGAGGAGAGAGTTGTCGTAACTGATATCGCCGTTGGCATTGGTTATCTGATAACTGAAGTCATCGGCATTGATGTTGGCAGGCTCGTCGGTCTGATGCAGGCTGATGGTGAGCTGCTTGGTATCACGAACCAGACCGATGGTATGGCGTGTAACCTGCAGGTCTTTTACTTCAACCAGTTCGTTGCTGAGTCCTTGCCAGAGAGTATCGAGCGGTTGGCTCTGGTTGTTCACCTTGCCCTGTTCGCGGTCGAGTCGTGCATGGAGGGCGGTGATGTTGTCACCCTGCTGTGGCAGAGCTATCTGGAATTTGGCACCTGGCTGCGCAAGTGCATCTTCGTATTTCTTTTGGAAGGCGAAGGTTGCGAATCGGTATTTGCCCGGTTCCAAATTGATTCGCATGGCATAGTTAGGGTCCTTGAGCGGCTGTGATGTCGCATCGTTATAGGCATCATGGCGAGCAATGAAGTTGCCCTGCTCGTCGTATACGAATACGCAGAGTCCGCCCACATGATCTTTGAACATGTCGGCACGCTGCACGTTGTAGTCGTACTTGAACTGCAAGTCAACACCCATGTCACAAGGAGGCAGGTCGTCGTGCATCAAGTCGTTGCAGCTGCTGAGCATACTGCCCGCCATGATGAATCCCCATCCCATGCATATATTCTTGATCCAACTGTTAAACTTCTTGTTTGCCATGATGCTTATCTGTTTTGTGAAAAAGTAAAGTGTATAAATAGATTCTTATTCTTCCGTATAGCCAGCCGCTCCTTAGCGCTAGAGCGGCTGAGCTATATATAATAATGTGTAATGGATTACAAATCTACGTGCTGTGAACGCTTAGCCCAAGAAAGGATCTTTACGCTGACGCTGATGTACTGATCGTTCTCATCGTCTGGAAGAGTAGGCTTAACCTCTGGAACGTCAGGATATCCAAGACCGCTTACCTTGTTTACAGAAAGCTCGTACCAGTTGTTGCGGAGCACACCGTAACGACCGAGGAATGCTGCGTTGTCTGTACCATAACCAGTACCAGGTGTCCAAGGAGTCAACTCGTTGAAGTGCTTGATGCGGGCAATGTAGTAAGCCTCACCATTGAGGTATGTAGAAATACCGGTTTCAGCTGACAAACCAAGCTTTTTGTTGATCTTATCAACATTGTCAGCTGTAACCTGTGATGAAGCAGCTTCGCCTGAGTAGGTAATGTTAGCTGCCTTAATAAGATGCTGACCAGCCTTGCCGCTGATGTTTGTACCCTTAGAAAGGTCTACATCATACTTTGCCTGCTCTTCAGGAGTTGTAATACCCATAACATTGAGAGCAACAGTCTTAATCTGTTGTTTAAGATTAGCTTCTTTCCAAATAGCGGTGTTGTTACCAATCTTATAGAATGTTGCTGGAGCTGTAAAGCCATTAGGAGTGAAGACAGCCTTAAACACAACACGTGTAGTCTGACCCTGCTTCATGTTGTTAAGATCGAAGGTGTTCTCAAGGCAATACTGAGGATTGGCTTCACCTGCGGCGCCCGTAACGTCATTATTTTCAATCATTTTGAAGGCTGTCTTGCAGTTTGCCAAATCCTGATAATCAGCATTATTATAGTTAGGATCTACGCCCCAATATACACGCTTGAAAGTTTTGTTATCACCGTCATAGAAACGAGGTGTACTCCATATTTTGGCAAAACCCGTAGTAGTCGAAGACAAACCACCAATCTGATGAACCGGGAAGGTAGACTTATTGGTTACGTCAAGCTGCCATTTCTCTATTTTCACTGTGGCACCAGCGTATGTAGTACCGTCACCAATAGAGTAACCTTTTGTTTCAAAGTCTTTCATTGTAACCTTAGCCAAACCACGCTCTACGTAAATTGTAGTAGCAGGATTAGCCTGTGCTTCCTCTTTTGAAGCGTAAACACCTTTAATATCAACAAGAGTTGTAGGCTCGGTTGTTTCATCCTTATACATCGGAGCATTTGCCATAAAGATGCCGTTTAAAGAGACGTAATTGTCAGCATTAGCCTTTGAAGCATCCTTACTCCAAGTTGCATAAGTATCGGCAGTAGTAGGCAATGTTACCTTCTTTGTAGCATCATCAGCAGTATTATTGTTGAGGAGCACCAGTGCCTTATAGGTGCCTTTTACCGATACATTTGTAAGCTGTACAGTAGCAATGGCCGCAGTTGTAACACCATTTTCATTAACGTCGATCCAAGGGTTCATGGTTCCAAGATCGGCACTTGTAACAAACTTATCAGTAGTAGCATCGAAGATAAGGATGGTACCATTCTTAACCTCATACTCAGCAGCAGTACCTTCATTAAAATCAGGTGTACCATCAGGAACAGCAGGTGTACCATCAGGAACAGCACGTGTACCGCTTGTTGTAGGCAGATTAATCTTGAATGAAGCATACGCAGTACCATTCTCAACCTCACTAGAGCCATTACCACCATTTACTAAATCGTTGTTGCTTGAACAGCTTGCTGTCATAGCTGCGATGACAGCCAAGCCAAATAAATGTTTAATCTTCATAATCTTTGAAAGTTAAGCTTGTTTATAATCGTTATTCTCTAATTTTCTGCTATTCCAATTCCTTTATCTGCTTGAAGACATCTCTTACACGTTCTGCCTCTTTCGAGTTGCCAGCCTTGGCAAGATGCTTTTCGGCAGAAGTAAGATCACCTTTCTGCAAATCGGTGCAGGCGGCATTGAGATTCGCTGTCTCATCATCTGGGAAGAGGCGAACAGCAATGTCGAATACCTCGTTAAACTCTGGCGAACCCGGCTCGTAAGTCTGTGCCACCAGGAACATCTCCTGCAGAGAAAGCTGCTGTGGTTTGGTCTTCAATATCTCTTTGGCCTCTTCGATGCTGAACGGACGAACCGTGTAGGTTACCGTATAGTCGCTATGACGGAGACGAGGATAGATATGATCCAGGATGTAGCGGTAACTAGCCGGATGGAGCTTTCTGATCTTCAGGTCCTTATCGTCGGGAGCCAGCGAGGAGTTAGCTATCTCGAGAATTGCTTCCTTATCAGCCAGATGACTAGCCTGAATCTTCTTTTTGAATCCTTCCCAGTCTTCCGGTGTAGCCTGATAGGTAAAGAGCTTGCTGTTTAAGGTGTAGAGGCTGCTCACATATTTACGGAGGGCAGCTGCACGCTCGTTGGCAAGGCGCTTGTTGTTGGCATACGAACCATCAGGCGAAGCAAAACCATGGATATCAATATCTGTGATTTCAACGTTCTTGTCGTTCTTCACCAGGTCGATGGTGGAAGTAATCTTCTTCAGCTCAGTAGCATTCTCACGGAAGTTGGCAAGAATATAACTCTTGTTAACCACAAAGCTGAGATAAGCTTCACCCTTTTCGACTCTCACCTTCTTGGCTTCCGCCTTCGGCTGCACGAAGAAATCCTTCGTAATCTTCGGTGTACGGTCGATATCCGCAATCGGCGTATTGTCCTGTTCTATCAGGTTGCCACATCCGCAGAGATCTTCTTTCACCGAGAGTTTGAACTTCTTCATCCATTTCTGATAAGGAACAGACTGGGCGAAGTAAACCTGCTGACTGGTCTTGTTCTTGCGGGTAAGAACCTGTGCCTGCGGATTCTTCTTGCTGTCGGCAAGTCGGCGGTATCTTACAGCCTGGTTTCTACCCTGGATGATGATAGGGTTGAGAGCGATAGAATCAGTTCCTACCATTACCGGTGTGAAAACAATCTGCTGCTCTGATTTCATCTTCAAATCGTTCAGATTCATACGGAAGGCAACGTCCATCCGGTTGCCGTTCTTGCGTGCTAAAACACTGTTTACCTGAACCTTACCCCCTGCCAGCTGTTGAGCCTGAGCAGGCATGATGCCCTGAGAAAAGAGCATGCAGAGGGGCGAAATGACCGCATAAAGCTTCATTTTATCCATATTATGATTTCCCTAAATTTTTTTGTATTCTGTCTAGTTATTACGTGTTTTTATTGTCTGTTTAAAACTACAGTTAAGTTATATTCTTAGAACACGTATATGAGAGATAGTGCGGCTTTTGTAGGGCCCACATAGTTGCGGTGGTCTTTGTCGAGACATTTTTCGCATCGTCCGTAAAGCTTGTAAGGACTGTAGGCATATCCCAAACCGATAGAGCCTTCGAAATTGAGGTGCTTATTGAGTAACCACTGATAGCCGTAGGTAAGACCTCCACCTACATACCAGCCTTCATAATGCCTGCCCTCCAGAGTTTTCGGCAGGATGCCGAAGGGCATGTCAATGTTTTTAATGTTGTATTCACCGCCTAAGGCATGAATTCCGAAGAAATGACCTCCAAACTTCTGGCAGGTGTACCATCTGTATTCTGGCATAACATTCCAGAATCTCATCTTCTTGTCGCCCGAGAACTTCCAGGGGTTCAGGGTGCCGAAGAGTAGGAAGGTTGTTTTCTTGCCCGTGCCGATTTCGATGCCGGCGTTGGCAGATGTGGAAGCCCATCCCAGTAAGTTGGTCTTCAGAGCGACCTCCTGCGCTCGCGTCGTTGCCATTGAAAGGATCAGCAGCAGCAACATAGCTGATTTTATGAATGTTTGCTTCATCATATCTTTACTTTTA
>OOCH01001862.1_pt1 | contig 14889 bp, 10 predicted proteins | sample 1671641 | NCBI WGS metagenome assembly OOCH01 (sample SAMN06348177, study PRJEB24527) | human gut metagenome | biome: human gut; feature: ankylosing spondylitis patient; material: feces | host: Homo sapiens | place: China | collected 2015-10
TAGCCGAGAGCTCTATCCCGAAGGCGGCAAAGCGGTCGAAGGTGACCACGCCGTGGCTAAGGTACACTTTTCGACGGTGCGTGGCGAGCAGGTGACGGCCCGCGTGGCCTCGTCGTTCATAAGCCCCGAGCAGGCGCTTACGAACCTCAAGGAGTTGGGCGACGACACGCTCGACGAGGTGGCCGAGAAGGGCCGCAAGGCGTGGAACGAGGTGTTGGGCAGTGTAGAGGTCAGCGGCGGCGACCTTGACCAGATGCGCACTTTCTACTCGTGCCTCTACCGTTCGACGCTCTTCCCCCACAAGTTCTACGAGGTGAGCGATACGGGCGACATAATCCATTACAGTCCCGAGAAGGGTACCGTCGAGAAGGGTTACTACTATACTGGAACGGGATTTTGGGATACGTTCCGCTGTCTCTTCCCGCTGCTCAACCTGTTATATCCGTCGGAGAATCTCAAGATGCAGGAGGGACTTTTGAACGTCTACCGCGAGAGCGGCTTCTTCCCCGAGTGGGCAAGCCCCGGACACCGCGGCTGCATGATAGGCAACAACTCGGCTTCGGTTCTGGTCGATGCCTATCTGAAAGGTGTCAAGGTCGAGGATCCGGAGACTCTCTACGAGGGCTTGATCCACGGCGCAAACAACGTACACCCGCGCATCGGTTCGACGGGCCGCACCGGATACCAATACTACAACGAACTCGGATATGTCCCCTATGACGTGGGCATCAACGAGAACGTGGCCCGCACGCTCGAATATGCCTACGACGACTGGTGCATCTACCGCATGGGCAAGGCTCTGGGCCGCGACAAGCAGCAGACCGATCTCTATGCCAAGCGAGCCATGAACTACCGCAACGTCTTCGATCCCGAGACCCGTCTGATGCGCGGCCGCAACAAGAACGGCGACTTCATGAAGCCCTTCTCACCGCTCAAGTGGGGCGACGCCTTCACCGAAGGCAACAGCTGGCACTACACGTGGTCGGTATTCCACGATCCGCAGGGTCTTATCGACCTTATGGGCGGTGACGAGGCGTTCGTATCGATGCTCGACTCGGTCTTCATCGTACCGCCCGCATACGACGACAGCTACTACGGCGGAACCATACACGAGATACGCGAGATGACGGTCATGAACATGGGCAACTACGCCCACGGCAACCAGCCCATACAGCACATGATCTATCTCTACGACTATGCCGGCCAGCCATGGAAGGCGCAATATTGGCTGCGCGAGGTGATGAACCGACTCTATTCGGCCACGCCCGACGGATATTGCGGCGACGAGGATAACGGTCAGACCTCGGCTTGGTACGTATTCTCGGCATTGGGATTCTATCCCGTATGTCCGGGAACAGACCAGTATGTCATGGGCGCTCCGCTGTTCAAGAAGGCGGTGCTGCACCTCGAAAACGGCAAGACTTTCGAGATCGACGCCCCCGACAACAGTTCGGACAACCGTTACATCGATGCCATGACTGTTGACGGCAAGCGCTATACGCACAACTACATCACCCACGGGCAGATCCTGAAGGGCGGAAAGATGGAGGTCGAGATGAGCGACAAGCCGAACACCCGCCGCGGCACGGCCCGCAGTGACCGTCCATACTCGTTCTCGAACGAAAAACATTAAACGGCACGCAGCCATGAAAGCTTTAGCATCAATATGTGCTGCAATGACGGCTCTTGCCGTCGTTGCATGCGGTGGAAGCGAGGATTATGTCTCCAAGGTCGACCCATATATAGGTTCGGGCGGCCACGGACATGTCTTCATCGGGGCGAACGTCCCCAACGGCATGATACAGGTCGGCCCGCAGAACATACACAAGGGGTGGGACTGGTGTTCGGGGTACCACTACTCGGACAGCATCGTCATCGGCTTTACGCATACGCATCTGAGCGGCACGGGCTGCGCCGATCTGGGTGACATACTCCTTATGCCCTACACGGGAGATGTGCGCACGTCGCGCGGCTCGCAGGAGGATATCTCGGGATCATGCTCGTCATACTACTCTCACGATAACGAGACCGTACGTCCGGGATACTACTCCCTGACGATGGACAACGGCATCGGCGTCGAGCTCACTGCAACCGAGCGCGTGGCGCTGCACCGATACACCTATCCCGCCGGTCAGACTCCTCGTCTTCTGATAAACCTTCAGGAGGGCAACGGCGACACCGCCTACGAGACCTCTCTTACGAAGGTCGACGACTACACCATCGAGGGTTATCGTTTCTCGAGCGGGTGGAGCCGGCACAAGGTATATTTCTGCCTGCGCAGCGAGCAGCCCATAGCCTCGATAGCACTCTTCGAGGGCGACACCCCCGCTGCCGACAATTCGGAGACCATCACCGGCCGCGGCGTCAAGGGTGTTGTCACCTTCGCAGACGATCCGACGCAGGTCGCCCTGCGTGTAGCCATATCGTCCGTAAGCTGCCAGAACGCACGTCTCAACATGGATGCAGAGACCGACGGGTTCCAATTCGCAAAGGTCGAACGTCAGGCCACGGACAAGTGGAACCGGCGTCTGTCGCAGATCAAGGTCGAGGGCGGCGACCCGCGCACCGAGAAGATATTCTACACGGCCCTGTATCACGCAATGATCGCCCCGACGATCTACTGCGACGTCAACGGCCAGTATCGCGGCATCGACGACAAGGTACGCACCGCCGACGGCTGGACCAACTACTCGTGCTTCTCGCTCTGGGATACATACCGCACCCTCAACCCGCTGCTCACGATCCTATCGCCATCGATGGTAAACGACATCGTACGTTCGTTCCTCAGCATATACGACGAGCAGGGCAAACTCCCAATCTGGACGCTCGTCGGCGGCGAGACGAACTGCATGCCGGGTTACAGTTCGGTGCCCATCATCGCCGACGCCTACATGAAGGGTATTCGCGGCTATGACGCCGGGAAGGCTCTCGATGCGATGGTCGCAACGGCGACAAATCCCGCACAGAACGGTGTGCCCTATCTGCTCGAGAAGGGTTACATCCCTTGCGACAAGGTGCATGAGGCCACGTCGATAGCATTGGAATATGCCGCCGACGACTGGGGTACGGCTCTCATGGCAAAGGAGATGGGACGCACGGATCTATATGAGGAGTACATGCGCCGCGGCCACGCCTACGAAACCTATTTCGACCGCACGCTCAACTACATCCGTCCCAAGATGGACGACGGCTCGTGGCGTACGCCATACGACCCGTTCAAGTCGGTGCACAGCGTCGGAGACTTCACCGAGGGCACAGGCTGGCAATACACCTTCTTCGTGCCGCAGCATCCCGAAGGCCTGATAGCCCTTATGGGCGGCGACGATGCCTTCGTAACCAAACTCGACTCGCTATTCTCCGTCGAGGGAGACATGGGTGCCGAAGCCTCGAGCGACATAAGCGGTCTGATAGGTCAATACGCCCACGGCAACGAACCGAGCCACCATGTGGCCTATCTCTACCCATACGCAGGCCAGCAGTGGAAGACTGCCGAGAAGGTGCGTTACATCGACCGCGAATTCTATACCGACAGCCCCGACGGCATCATAGGCAACGAGGACTGCGGCCAGATGTCGGCTTGGTACATTATGTCGGCAATGGGATTCTATCAGGTGAACCCCTCGAACGGCGTATTCGTATTCGGGTCGCCGCTGTTCCCAAGACTCACGTTACGGCTCGAGAACGGCCGCAGCTTCACCGTCACGGCCGAAGGCAACAGCGATACCAATATATACATACAGTCGGCTACGCTCAACGGCCAGCCGTATGAAAAGTCGTACATCACGTATGACGACATCATGTCGGGCGGCGAGCTGCACTTCGTCATGGGCGACAAGCCCAACAAGGCGTTCGGCGCCGCACCCGAATCACGTCCCGTCAGCGCACAATAGTCCGCCACGTCACAATAACAGACATGCGGGAGCTTCGATTATGAAGCTCCCGCATGTCTGTTAGGAGTAACGGCAACCCTACATCATCTGTGGTCGTCCTCACCTCCGCGTACCTCGCACTGAGGGCTGCTGCCGAAAACACGGAAGCGATACGGGAACTCAGTCTCGAGATCCATACGGTGCGATGTCGGAGCAGCCATAACGACAAGCCACAAATATGCCAGCTCCTCATCCTCGGGAACGGTAAATGCGGCAAAGTTGTGCAGACCCGTAACCACGCACGAGAAATCGTTGTGCGGCATCAGCGAAGCGCTCGAACGCGGCGGATAGACAGCCGTACCGTCCTTGCGCACGCCTACAAGTCCGAAACGCCAGCCACTGTATGTCGGGTCGGACTCGTCGGCCATGCCTTCAAACTCAACCCACACCGTGCGGCCCGCCTCAGGGACCGAGAGTCGTATGCCGTTGTATCCGTATTGCCGCGGCGTGAGTTCGGGAGCTATCGCATACCACCCATCCTCCTGCGCCACCACGGCACTCGCGTGACGGTTGGCATACGGCGCGGCGTTCGCACGCACACGAGGCAGATCGTATGTCATAAAGCGGCGGCAGGCGTCGAACATCTCGTCACAGAAACGGTGTTGCGACATACCCTGCATACGTTTATATACCTCGACCATGTCGGGGCTGTGGTGCGCAGCCCGCCACAGGCGCCCGATAACCGGCTTGCCGTAGCGCGACGACCAATATTCGAGCACATAGGGCGAATGGTACATGTTCGCCGGATCGGCAAACGCAAGGTGCGTCTGCCGCATGAAGTCGTGCCAATGGTACTCCTCATCTTTGATCCAGTCGGGATTCACCTGCCACAGCATCCACTGCGAGGTCATCTCGTAGGCCGAGCCGCCGCCGAAACCGCTGCCGCTGTCGATCGAGAGCTGAAACTGGAATGCGTGACCCAGTTCGTGCGCTATGCAGTTGAGCTTCTCGTCGCGCACGCGGGCCGGCGTCACCCACAACGCCCCGATGGCATCACCTACGCTGCCGCCGTAGGCCGTATCGTCGATTACGTAGTTGAGCATGCACATCATAAGATAGCGGTCGGCATTCGATCCTTCGTCGAGGAACTTCAACGTATCGCGGTAATAGGCATAAAACTCCTCGCATTTGTCGAGGACGTGCTGCGGGTCGCACGTCATGTCGCGTCCGGCGAGCGCGGGCGCCGTGCGCGGGTCATCGCCGAAGCCGCGGTCCCACAGCAGCATGAAGTTATCCGAGCGGATAGACCGCCGCCACGAATAACGCGACGCCTCATCCGAGGGGTCGCCGCCATCCCACACGATACTTTCACACACCTGCTTTCCGCCGCCGTCGGCCGCAGTCTGCGCCGACACGTGTGCCGACAATGCTGCCGAAACACACGAAGCGAAAAATACGGTTTTTACAAATTGTTTCATATTGTTACTTTATTCGACCTCTTTTATTGCAAATATAATACACGACCGCCAGATTTACAAACACTTTCACAGTTGGCTGTCTGCTGTATCCAACCTTCGGGCACGAAAATCTAACCTTTGGCAAAACGTCAGGACCCGAACCATCTCCACGGCTCAGACCGCAGAGGGCTCCAAACCGCCCGCCGCATGATATAAAAATGCATATTCATACATAAAAATCGATCTATGACAGCCGCAACGGAACCATGTTATACTTTTTTATATATCTTTGTGGCCTATAATTTAGGTTATTACGCAATTCAATCGCAATGGGACTCGAAAAGTACGAATCAAAACAGCAGCAGATATTCAAACCCGCTGCATCCATATACCCCTTCATCAGCCGCTTCGACATGCTCACGCCTGCCCTCAAGGACAAGGTCGAAGAGTGGAGCGCCACGGAAGACACATGCTCGTTCAAGGTTAAAGGTTTCACTTTGAAACTGCGCATAGCCGAACGCGCCGAAAACCGACACGTCAAAATCACCGGCGACGGCGAGGACGGCCTGCCCGTCGATTTCGCATTTTGGATACAGCTGCATCAGGTCTCGGACAACGATACACGTATGCGTCTGGTCCTGCATGCCAATCTGAACATGGTTATGCGCATGATGATCGGAGGCAAAATCCAAGGCGGACTCGACAATGCCGTCGAGGGTCTGGCTACGGCTTTCAATCAGATGCCTTGACATACAACCATCTTTTGCAAGGTTTTTACAGCCTCCACGCACAAAGTCGCTTTACGAAAAAAAACCTTTACATTAATTTGATTATCATTAAAAATGTAGTACATTTGCAGACACAAAGTAACCAGATGTTAAATTACAAATAACTAATTGCTATGACTAAGGCTGATATCGTAAATGAAATTGCCAAAAGTACCGGCGTCGAGAAGGTATTGGTTCAGACCATTGTCGAGGCGTTCATGGAGAACGTCAGAAACTCTCTGATCGACAATAACAACGTCTATCTGCGCGGTTTCGGAAGTTTCATCATCAAGAAGCGCGCTCAGAAGGTGGCCCGCAATATTTCGAAAAATACGACCATCACCATCCCAGAGCACAATATCCCTGCTTTCAAGCCCTCTAAGAGTTTCGTGGCAAAGGTAAAGTAAACACGTTTCGAGACATTTCTCACTAAAACATTATAAACTATGCCAAACGGAAAGAAGCATAAGCGTCACAAGATGGCTACGCACAAGCGCAAAAAGCGTCTTCGCAAGAACCGTCATAAGAAAAAGTAATCTTATTCGACCGGTAATTCAGTTGCGTTAGCAAATAGGTAAAATAAAAGCTAAAGGGTCGCTTTTTCTAACGCCCTTTAGCTTTACCTATTTTAGATGAAAGAAAATCGTTATCCTCTTAACTTTAATGAATCGAGAATTAGTAATAAACGTCACCCCGAAAGAGATCTCCATAGCACTGTGCGAAGACAAGGTGCTCGTCGAACTAAACAAGGAGCAGAGCCAAACAGGATTCGCCGTCGGGGACATATATCTGGGCAAGGTGCGAAAGATAATGCCCGGATTAAATGCGGCGTTTGTCAACATCGGTCACGAAAAGGACGCATTCATACACTATCTCGATTTGGGCAGTCAGTTCGCCTCGCTGCAGAAGGTGGTAAACAGCCGCCAACCCGGCAAACGGGGCATCAGGGTCGAGACCATGAAGCTCGAACCAAACATCGAAAAAGCAGGCAAGCTCGCCTCGTATCTTCAGGTCGGACAGACCATAATGGTACAGATAGCCAAGGAGGCAATCTCAACCAAAGGCCCGCGCCTTACGGCCGACATATCGCTCGCTGGACGCAATGTCGTACTCGTGCCATTCACCTCGAAGATATTCATATCGCAAAAGATACGCTCGAACGAAACGAAGAAACGGCTCCGTCAGATCGCGGCCGGAATCCTCCCCAAGAACTTCGGTGTCATCATACGCACGGCTGCGGCCGAGGCCCACGACGCCGATATCGAGCAAGACATACGCGCCCTTCTTGAGCGCTGGAACACTGCCGTCGGCAACATCCGCAAGAGCCAAGCCCCCGCGCTGCTCATGAGCGAGATGAACCGCGCAAACACCATAATCAGAGACTCGCTCAATTCGACTTTTTCGCAGATCACCGTCGACGACGAAGCATTATACCGCGAAATCAGGAACTACATAAAGATAATCGACCCCCAACTCGAAAAGATCGTCAAACTATACCGCGGCACGGTACCCATATTCGACAACTTCGACATCTCGAAGCAGATCAAGTCGTTGTTCGCCAAGTATGTATCGCTCAAGCGCGGCGCCTACCTCATCATCGAACATACGGAGGCCATGAACGTCATCGACGTCAACTCGGGCAACCGCACAAAGGCTGAGGTCAATCAGGAGCAGACCGCAATGGAGGTAAACATGGCCGCCGCCAAGGAGATCGCCCGCCAGCTGCGCCTGCGCGATCTGGGTGGCATCGTCATCATCGACTTCATCGACCTGCACAAGGCACAGAACCGCCAGCTGCTCTTTGAGGAGATGACCAAGCTCATGGCTACCGACAAGGCCAAGCACACGATCCTGCCGCTGACGAAATTCGGGCTCATGCAGATCACGCGCCAGAGGGTGCGCCCCGTCGCCGTGGAGGATGTCACCGACGTATGCCCCACATGCAACGGTACGGGCAAGATCGAGCCTACGATACTGCTCGAACGCAAGATCGAGAACCAGATACAGTTTCTGGCCGAAGACCGGCACGTCAAGTACATACGTCTGCGTGTAAGCCCTTACGTCGCATCGTACATCTGTCACGGGATGCTGTCGCTGCGAAACCGCTGGATGATGAAATATCACGTATGGATCAACGTGGTGGCAGACCAGAGTCAGGGCATGGTCGACGTGAGATATCTTGACCGCAGCGGCGCCTCGCTCATCGATTGAGAGCAGGCACGCATGCCGCAAATGAAGCAGAGGCCGCACGGCCTGCAATAACCGCAATGAAAGATGAGGCCGGTTGTCACCGACCGGCCGCGAAGAAGATCACAACAGCTCGCTTTGGAGAGTATAGACAATATCTTACAGCGCATAGCCGCATCGGACCCTTTCCGACGAATGTTGTCGCTTTACGACGAAAAGAGCCTCACCGTCCACCTCGAAGATCTGGTCGGCGGAGCTCTTTCGCTCTATTCCGCCGCCTTGATAAAGGCGCGCGGAGGAGTGCATGTATTCGTTGCGGAAGATCGTGACGCCGCGGCATACATGCTCAACGACTTCTATGCCCTGCTCGACGAGCAGTGCGTGCACTTCTTCCCCACTTCGTACAAGAAATCGATCCTCTACGGCAAGGAGGATGCTCAAGGGCTCGTCCAGCGTACCAATACGCTAAATGCCATACGGCGGGGAGATGCTCCCTACATCGTCGTCTGCACCTATCCCGAGGCTTTGGCCGAACGTGTAGCCGATGCGGCCACCATAACGGGAAACAGCATCCGCATAGCCGTAGGCGACAAGGCCGACATGTCGCAGCTCGAGCAGCAGATTGTCGACCGGGGATTCACGCAGGTGGATTTCGTCTACGAGCCCGGACAGTACTCCATGCGCGGCGGTATTCTCGATGTCTTCTCTTTTGCCGAGAGCCGCCCATACCGTATCGACTTCTTCGGCGACACGGTCGACTCGATACGTCTGTTCAACATATCGAGCCAGCTCTCAAGCGACAAGGTCCAACAGGCCGAGATCATCCCGAACCTCAACTCAACGTCACCCGAGAAGGTGTCTCTGGCGCGCTTTGCCGGCGAGGCGACATACTGGTTCTACGACGCCGACTACATCCTGCGCCGCGTGAACGACCTGCGCCGCCGCCTGCTCTCCGAGATGGAGGAGCCATCACAGATCGACTCACTGATGACCAGCCGCAACATCCTTCTCGAGGATATGCGCACGTGCCGTCTGTATGAGTTGCGAGACAACATCAAGGAGCGTCCGGCCGTTGCCGAGGTTCGGTTTGCCACGGCGCCGCAGCCCAAGTTCAACAAGAAGTTCGACGTGCTGGCCGACGACATCACAGCCTCGACTGCCAAGGGATACAGGACATATATACTCTCGGAGAACAAGGCGCAGATCGAACGTCTGGACAACATCTTCCACCAGACGGGACACGGGAATACGGTCATCGACTCGATACCGCTCACGCTGCATGAGGGTTTTGTGGACCACACGCTCAAGGTGTGCCTCTACACCGATCATCAGATATTCGACCGTTACCACCGCTACCGCATAAACGGCGAGATCAAACGCGACGAGCAGATGACCGTCGCGGAACTCAACTCGCTCAAAATGGGTGACTATGTCGTCCATATAGATCATGGCGTGGGGCGTTTCGGCGGTCTCGTCAAGATCAACGAGAACGGCAAGGTACATGAGGCCATCAAGCTCGTCTACAAGGACAACGACGTGCTCTTCGTCAACGTCCACTCGCTGCACCGCATATCGCGTTACAAGAGCGGCGACGGCGAGCCCCCGAAGATTTACAAACTCGGAAACGGTGCTTGGCAGAAACTCAAGAACGCAACCAAGAAGGCCGTAAAGGATATCTCGCGCGAGCTTATAGCCCTCTATGCCAAACGTAAGGCAAGCAAGGGGTTTGCATTCTCGCCCGACAGCTATCTCCAGAACGAGATGGAGGCTTCGTTCCAGTGGGAGGAGACTCCCGACCAGCAGAACGCCATCGCCGCCGTCAAGAAGGATATGGAGTCGTCGCAGCCGATGGACCGTCTCGTATGCGGCGACGTAGGTTTCGGCAAGACCGAGGTGGCAATACGCGCAGCCTTCAAGGCCGCCGTCGACGGCAAGCAGGTCGCAGTGCTGGTCCCGACTACGATCCTCGCACTGCAGCACTACCGTTCATTCATGGAGCGCCTGCGCGACTTCCCCGTGCGAATCGAGTATCTCAACCGCTCGAAGAGCGCCAAACAGACCCGCGAGATAGCCGAGGATCTGGCTGCGGGCAAGATCGACATACTCATCGGCACGCACAAGATGCTCGGCAAACAGATCCGGTTCCACGATCTGGGGCTGCTCATAATAGACGAGGAGCAGAAGTTCGGCGTGGCAGCCAAGGAGAAACTCTGCCAGATGAGCGTCAATGTCGATACGCTCACGCTTACGGCAACGCCCATACCGCGCACGCTGCAATTCTCGCTCATGGGCTCGCGCGACCTGTCGGTGATATCCACACCGCCGCCCAACCGCCAGCCCATCATCACCGAGGTGCATACATTCTCGGAAGATATCATACGTGATGCCGTCGAGGAGGAACTCTCGCGCGGAGGACAGGTATATTTCGTCAATAACCGCGTGGAGGATCTGCAGACGCTGCAGGGTCTCATCACGCGTCTCTGCCCCAAGGCACGTGTAGCCGTCGGGCACGGCAAGATGCCGTCGGAACAGCTCGAGAAGCTCATCATGGACTTCATCTACGGCGAGTTCGACGTATTGGTGGCCACGACCATCATCGAGAACGGCATAGACATACCCAACGCCAATACGATCATCATAAACAACGCCCACTACTACGGTCTGAGCGACCTGCACCAGCTGCGCGGCCGCGTCGGCCGCAGCAACCGCAAGGCATACTGTTATCTGCTCACGCCGCCCGAAGAGCTGCTTACGCCCGACGCGCGACGCCGCCTGCGCGCCATCGAGGAGTTCTCTGATCTCGGGTCGGGCTTCAATATCGCCATGCAGGATCTCGACATACGCGGTGCGGGCAATCTGCTGGGAGCCGAACAGAGCGGTTTCATCGCCGACATAGGATTCGAAACATACCAGAAGATCATGCAGCAGGCCATAGCCGAGCTGCGCGCCGAGGGTCTCGACGTGGCCGGCCTGAGCGAGAGCGAGGCCGAGACCGTAAAGCACGACACATACATCGACGACTCGACCATCGAGATCGACATGCTGGCCGAACTTCCCGACGACTATGTCCGTCAGCCGGCCGAGAAGCTGCGTCTCTACCGCGAACTCGACTCGATCCGCCGCGAGGAGGATCTGCTCGCCTTCCGCGACCGTCTCATAGACCGATTCGGGCCGCTGCCCGAGGCCGCCGTCGAACTGCTCAATGTCGTACGTCTGCGCTGGGAGGCCGTACGCCTCGGCATGGAGCGCGTCAAGGTCAAGAACGGCCTTATGATCGTACAGTTCGTGGGCGAGCAAAACTCGCCATACTACAAGAGCGAAACCTTCATGACACTGTTGCGCCGCATCACCGCCCAGCCCGACAGATTTGTATTGAAGCAGCACAATAATCGTCTTGCTATGACCGTTAGGAGGGTAATGAATGTGGGCGAGGCCGTCGAAGTGCTCAAAAGCTTATGAGGCAGCGTATGAATCTGGTCGTTGACATAGGGAACACGCAGGTCAAGGCTGCCGCCGTCGAGGGCACAACGATAGCTGCTCTCGAGACATTCCCGTCGGCCGAACAGGCCGACCTCAAACCGATATTGGCACGCTATCCCATAAAAAGGGCCATCGTGGCCTCTACGGGTCGCGGCGCCGCTTATGTGATCGACATGTTGAGTGAGTTGGGAATGCAGGTTCTCGTAATGACCCCCGACACACCGGTCCCTATAGGAAAGGATTACCTCACCCCACACACTCTGGGGTCCGACCGCGTCGCCGCCGCCGTAGGCGCCGAAGCGGTGTACGGCCGAGGCGACTACCTGATCGTCGACTTCGGTACCGCCATAACCATAGATCTGGTCTGCGGCGGTGTCTTCCGCGGCGGGAACATATCACCCGGAATGCGCACGCGTTTCCGCGCCCTGCACGACTATACGTCGCGCCTTCCCGAGTGCTCCCCCTCCGACGAGACCGTCTTCCCGGCAAGGTGCACGACGGAGGCCATCGAGCAGGGAGTCATGCAGGGCATAACGTACGAAATCGAAGGTTACATAAGGTCGCTCACCGAAAAAAATGTGAAAATATCCATAATTTTTACCGGTGGGGACGCAAAATACTTTGTGAAAAGAATTAAAAACGCGATATTTGCAAAATGCGAGTTGGTGATTTGCGGATTGAACAGAATTTTAGATTACAATGCAACTGAACAAGCAGATATTTAAGGTAATAACTACGGTCTCTCTGGCATTGCCGTCATTGGCTGCGGCCCAAAATCTGACCAGCAGCATCAATACATTCTCACCTTACTCGATGTACGGTCTGGGTGAGTTGGCTACACCCGGTACTACAAGCATGCGCTCGATGGGAGGCGTCGGCGTAGCCATGCGCTCGACAAACAAAGTCAATGTGTTGAACCCTGCCGCTTACAGCCAGACGCCGCAAAAGAGTTTTCTCTTTGAGTTCGGCGTAGAGGCTGGGCACTTCCGCAACTCACAAACCAAGTACGGCACTCCGCAGACTACCGCCCGCACGGCGTACAACTCGATTAACTTCCACGAGATCGCATTCCAGATGCCATTGGCTAAGGGTCTCGGATTCGGCTTCAGCCTCACGCCGTACAGCAACGTCGGTTACAACATGCACAGCGACGAGCTTTCGTCGGGTGTGGCCGGAAACCTCGGACGCGCACAATACCAGTACTACGGCGACGGCGACGTCACGGAAGCCAAGGCCGGTATCGGATGGTCGCCCTTCAAGAACTTCTCGATAGGCGCAGCCATGCAGTACTACTGGGGCAACATAACCCGCAACTACAAGGCCGTACCTACCGACATCATCACCGGCAGCGGCGAGTACTCGACCACAACAGGTATCGACACATACGACGTATCGCGTATCAAGGCTCAGTTCGGCGTGCAGTGGAACGCCATACTCAATGCCCGCCGCGCCCTGACCTTCGGCGCTACATATGATATAGGAGGCGCGCTCGGGCCCAAGTCGCTCAAGTACGTATATATCGACAACCTGCTCACCTCGACCGTACGCAACGAGGAGGACACCTCGCTGCCGTTGCGTCTGCCGCGACAGATTGCCGCCGGCGTATTCTATCAGACCGTAAGTATACGCATGGGTGTCGACTACGTCTACCAGAACTGGGGCGACGAGAACTCGAACTTCCTCGAGAGTGACGGCGCGGGCAAAGGCGTGACGGTAGCTTACCACAACACGAACACCGTACGCGTCGGTCTGGAGGTTACACCGAAGCCCATTGACACCCGAAGCTATCTCAACCGCATAGCATACCGCGTAGGATTCCGATACGGAGACTACTATCAGACCTTCGGCGGCAGCGTAGTGCGACAGATGGCCGTCACGGCCGGTTTCGGACTGCCCGTGAAGCTCTTCGGCCGCTCGTCGGTAGACGTGGGTTTCGAGTTCGGTATGCGTGATCCCGTAAAGGATAAGATCATGCTCAACGACAACATCGTCGGGCTCGTAAAGAATACATACTACAAGTTCTCGCTCGGTGTATCGCTCTTCGGCGAAGACGACTGGTTCCGCCGCTACAAGTTCAAGTAGCAGCAATACCGCCGTCCCATCTTTACCGATGTGCCTGCTGCTCGCCCCGAGGCCGGTTGAGAGGGGGGGGGCGAGGAAAGAGGATTCATATGAAAGGAGGAGCCACTTGAGAGGAAGAGGCCACTTGAAAGGAGAGGTCCACATGAGAGGAAGAGAGGAAGAGAGGAAGAGTCCTCGAGAGATGGGTCTACATGAGAGGAGAGCACCACATGACAGGAAGAGATGAGAGGCGGAAAAGGCGGGGAGAGCAGACAGCTACATAAGAAGGTGTAAGTAACCTTCGGGCACAGCTGTTGCGTGAAGGAAGAGGCCAATGGTGAAAAACGAGAGTGTGAGAGAAAAACGAGAGTGTGAGAAATGAGAAAAAGGTAGAAAAGGGGAAAATATACAGGAAGGCAGAGACCATAAAACGGCCGACAGATACGACCCGCACAGGCAGAGGACACCGCAAAGCAGAGCAAAACACGGCAACGGAAGACGGATTTCATAGTGTTGGTATGATTTTTTTCATAGAAAATTAACATCCGCGTATTGCGCTTTGAATCCGATGTTTGAAGTATCGACAGGCTGCTTTCGGATCGTCTGAGGCCGAAAAAACATGCCGGAAAAGGATATTTTTAGAGAAAAAAACACTATATTGACAAAGTTGGACGTTATGCGGATAAAGGACAACTGCTGCCAAAGAGGGACATACGTTAAGACAAACAACATAATATTCAAAAACTAATAAACCTTAGATTACATGAAAAGTTTCAAACTCATTCTTGCCGCGGCTTTCGCTGTTGTGGGGCTGTCGGCGACGGCTCAGGTCAACTTCGATGATCCCAAGTACGCAGTGTGGGGAGAGACGGCCGACGAGCGTAAGCAGAATATGCTTGACAACCAGTTTATGAAGGAGGCTGTCGACAACCGCAACTACAATCTGGCGGCAAAATATCTCCAGTCGCTGCTGGAGAAGTGCCCCAAGGCCTCGCAGAACATATACACCAATGGTATAAAGCTCTACAAGAACAAGATCAACCGTGCGGAGACTGCGGAGGAGAAGGA
>OOCH01001872.1_pt1 | contig 14794 bp, 17 predicted proteins | sample 1671641 | NCBI WGS metagenome assembly OOCH01 (sample SAMN06348177, study PRJEB24527) | human gut metagenome | biome: human gut; feature: ankylosing spondylitis patient; material: feces | host: Homo sapiens | place: China | collected 2015-10
GTAACAAATTTAGTTTAACCATCCTAAAGGTGACAACTTTTTCACGTATAAGACAAATTAATAGTATATAATGCTCATTAAAGCATGATTAGTTATCAGTGTGTATGCTGATTCTATCATTTTTACTAGGTGCAAAGGTATGTTTTTTCTCTATTCGCTCCAAATATTTTAAGCTTTATTTCAAAATAAGCAGCCAAATATCACATATAAGTTTCTATTTCGTATATTTTTAGCAATAATTATCCCAATTTTCTTGCATCGTATCTTAAAATGTTGTATCTTTGCAAAGTAAGAAAGAAAGGAAAATAATTATGACTACACAATAAAACTCCCCCTATACTCTTTGAAGTGTAGGGGGAGTTTTATTTTATTCTTCATCTGCGTCCCAGTCTTCTTCGTCAAATCCAAACATGGCGGGATCTACGAAGGCGTCCAGGGCTCGGCGTTCCTTCTTGGTTGGGCGACCAGTGCCTCGGGCCCTGTCTACGAATCCGCTGATGCGGCTCATCTCCAGGAGCTCGTATTGCTTAGGGTCGGTTACGTTTTTATAGACACCATACAGCATCTTGGCGCCTACGCGCTGCTCTATGCAGTCGAGAACCTCGAAAGAGTAGGTGATAGGGGCTTTCTTTACGCTCACCACATCGCCACGCTTGATGATGAAGGAAGGCTTTCTCGTTACGCCTCCTACCATGACGCGGCCATTCTTACAGGCATCGGCAGCAATGCTGCGGGTCTTGTAAATGCGGGCAGCCCAGAGCCACTTGTCTATTCTTGCTGATTCTTTCATGATTATTTCTTTCCTAGCTTATTGTATTGGTTCATGGTGATGTCGATACCAGCCAATACGAAGCTCTTGATAATCTCTACACCCAGGTCGATGGCTGGCTGCAGCTGCTTCATGTCTTCCTCAGTATATTTGCCCAGCACCCAGTCTATCTGGCCGCCACGCGGATAATCGTTGCCGATGCCCATGCGCAGGCGGGCATAGTTCTGACCGATAAGCTGCTGGATATGTCCCAATCCGTTATGGCCGCCGTTGCTGCCGTTTGCCTTCAGTCGGAAAGCACCCAGAGGCAGGGCTAGCTCATCGCTGATAACGAGCAGTCGGCTCTGGTCAATCTTTTCCTGATTCAGCCAATATCTTACCGCATTACCGCTGAGGTTCATGAATGTGGTAGGTTTGAGCAGGAAAATTTTTCTTCCCTTGAGCGTAGTCTCGGCTACGAAGCCATATCGCTTATCCTCAAAATGAATATTGGACGCTTTAGCAAAAGCGTCCAATACCATAAATCCTGTGTTGTGCCTGGTGCCGGCGTATTCATCGCCAGGGTTACCAAGCCCACAAATCAAATATTTATCCAATGTTTGATAATGCTTTACTCAGGTTCGTAAAATCTCTAGATGACTCAGCGAGATTAAGCCTCTGCATCATCAGCAGCCTGAGCTGCGAGCTGAGCGTTACGTGTCATCTTGATAGAGCAAACTACGACAGCCTTGCTTGTAGCCAACTCGAGACCCTCGAATGAGAGGTCACCTACCTTGATGCTCTTACCGATCTTCAACTCAGTAACGTCGATATCGAGGTGCTCAGGAATAACCTGGTAAGGAGCTGTAACGTTGATCTTACGGATAGAGAGGTTCATACGACCACCATCACGTACACCCTGTGCAAGACCTGTCAACTTAACTGGAATACCGATAGTGATAGGCTTCTGGTCGTTAACCTCGTAGAAGTCAACGTGCAGAGGAGCGTCTGTTGTTGGGTGGAACTGGATCTCCTTCATGATAGCAGTATGGTTCTCACCGTCGATGATGAGGTTGATAACGTATACATGAGGAGTGTAGATGATTTTACGCAACTCAGCGAATGGAACTGCGAATGACAAAGCTTCAGGAGCACCGTTCTCGCCCTTCTTCTCACCATAAAGGTTACATGGAATCAAACCTTCCTTACGCAATGTCTTAGAAGCTTTCTTGCCAAGGTCTGTACGCTTCTGACCTGTTACATTAATCTCTTTCATTTTGTGTTACTCTAAATTAAGTTATTAATAAAAAATGTGCCTTAACTCGCCATCACACGGATTAGCTTTGCTTAAAGCGGGTGCAAAATTACGAAAATTATTTGGAATGAGCAAACTTTTTACTGAAAAACATGTTCTACATGCAGAAAAAATATTGAAAATACAATTTTTTGCTTAAATAAACTGAAATTTTTGCCCGTTTTCTTGTCTATTACCTATTTAATGTGTATTTTTGCAAGCGTATTAGGTAATTTAATAAATGAATCTTTTAAAAACATTAGAGAATGATTAATAGGGATTTGATAAGACGTAAGATTGTGCAGTTAACCTACGCATACTATCAAAACAGCGATCATAACATGGAGAACGCTGAGAAGGAGCTGATGTTTAGTCTCTCCAAGTCATACGATTTGTACAACTACATGTTGCAGCTCATCGTTGCCATCACCCAGGAGGCACGCAAGCGCTACGATGTAGATGTAGCTCGTGCCAAGAGAGAGGGTGAGCAGGAACCTTCACCACGTTTTGCATTCAATAAGTTCGCTCTGCAGCTCGAAGAAAACAAGATGCTGCTCGAATGGATAGATGTTAAGCATTCCAACTGGGATGAGGATATCGAAATGGTGCGCAAACTGTATACTGCGATTACGTCTAGTGATCTCTATGCTGATTATGTCAGCGGTGCTATTGATGAGGAACTCGCCGATCTCGACGAGTACAGCCGCGACCGCGAGGTATGGCGCCGCATCTACAAGCAGTTCATTCAGAATAATGAAGATCTTGATGCATTCCTCGAGGAGAAGAGCCTCTACTGGAACGATGACAAGGATATCATAGATACTTTCGTATTGAAGACTATCAAGCGTTTCGACCCGGAAGCTAAGGCCAAGCAGGAATTGCTGCCGGAATATAAGGATGCTGAAGACAGAGAGTTTGCACGCAAGCTCTTCCGTGCTACCATCCTCAACTGCGATACCTACCAGCGCTATATGAGCGAGGCTTTGCGCAACTGGGATTTCTCACGTCTTGCCTATATGGATGTGATTATCATGCAGATTGCCATCGCTGAGATTGTGAACTTCCCTGGCATCCCGGCTACCGTCTCTATCAACGAGTATGTAGAACTTGCCAAGGCATACAGCACTCCTCGCAGCGGCGGTTATGTTAACGGTATGCTCGACAGCATCTGCCGCGAGTTCATCAGCCGCAACCTCATTCAGAAGGAGATGCCTGAGCGTAAGCAGCATCAGCATGCACAGCACGGCGAACATGCCGGCAAACAGCGCCCAGACAACCAGCACCCAGCCGGCCGTCGTCCGCGCATTCACCGCGCTCCGGGCGAGGGTGAGTAAATAACGGAGGCCTTTCTTGCTGGTCACACCTTATTTATATATAGAACATAAATAATAATAGATAATACTTTAACAACATGACAAATTTAGTATTGCAAGCAGCTGCCGGTGGTAGCAGCATGAGTTTTCTTATCATGATGGTAGCTATCTTCGCTATCATGTGGTTCTTTATGATCCGTCCTCAGCAGAAGAAGCAGAAGGAAATCCGCAAGTTTCAGAATGCTTTGGCAGAGGGTACCAAGGTGGTTACAGGCGGCGGTGTTTATGGCACTGTTAAGCGTGTTGATCTCGAGGCTAATACCGTTGATGTTGAGATAGCTCGTGGCGTGGTAATCACTGTAGCTAAGGGCTACGTGTTTGCTGATGCAGCTAGTAAGACACCTAATGCATAGTATCAAGAGCATATTAAAAGCTGTCAGAAACTTCCTGTTCAGTGGTCTGAATAAGGAGTTTCTGATTTTTTTGTTCTTTCTCGCTCTCAGCGGCATCTTCTGGCTGATGATGACGCTCAATGAGACTACCGAGAGAGAATTCAATATTCCTGTGCAGTTAACGGGCGTGCCCCGCAATGCGGTGATAACCGGTGAACTCCCTGATACCGTGCATATTACGGTGCGCGATAAGGGATTCACACTCGTTACCTATGCTTACGGAGGCAAGATTCATCCGCTCACATTCCGGTTTGCCAATTATGCCGACGAGGAAACGGGAACGGGACAGATTCCGATGGCTGATGTGCAGAAACAGGTGGCATCCCAGCTCTATGGCTCTACCAAACTGCTCTCCATCAAGCCGGCAAAATTCGATTTCTTCTTCACCTACGGCTCTTCCAAGCGAGTGCCTGTGGTGTTCAGAGGTAAGATTACAACCAGCAAGAGCTATTATCTGGCACATACCGAATTCCTGCCGTCTACGGTTACGGTTTATGCTAACAAGAAGCTGCTCGATGAGTTGGAATCGGTAGAAATCGAGCCGTTCAACCTGCGCAACCTGCAGGATACCATTCATCGCAGCGTACCTGTCAAGAAGATACGTGGCATGAAGATTGTGCCTCAGATGGTGCGACTGGCGGTATATCCTGATGTGCTTACCGAAGAGTCGGTCGATGTGCCTGTTACGGCCATCAACATGCCAGATAACATGGTGCTCCGTACCTTCCCATCTAAAGTGGCGGTAAGATTCACCATCGGAGCCAGCCTCTTCAGAACCATCAAGCCGAGCCAGTTTAAGGTGGTAGTAGATTATAATGATCTGGCTAACAACCCTTCTGACAAGTGCCAACTCCAGTTGCGCAGCGTGCCGCGCTCGGTGAGCAAGGCGCATCTCGAACTGGAAACGGTAGATTATCTGCTGGAACAGCAATGATGATTAATAATTTATAATTTACAATTAATAATTCATCGTGATGAAGATAGCGATAACGGGTGGTATAGGTAGCGGAAAGAGCTATGTGTGCCGGATATTGGAAAAACAGGGCATCCGGGTTTACGACTGCGATGCTGAGGCTAAGCGACTCATGCGCACCGATGCCCGCTTGCAGGCTGGTTTGAAGAAGCTGGTGGGCGAGCAGGTTTACAGTGCAGAGGGCGTTTTGCAGAAGCCCGTGCTGGCTCAGTTTCTGCTGGCTGGCGAGGCTAACAAGCAGGCTGTCAACGATGTGGTTCATCCGGCTGTGGCGCGCGATTTCGAGCAGAGCAGCTATGAGTGGATGGAGAGTGCCATCCTCTTCGATAGCGGTTTCTACCGCCGTATCCACCTCGATTTCGTGGTCTGCGTAACGGCTCCCATGCTGGTCCGCATCCAGCGCATCATGCAGCGCGATCATATCCCGGCTGAGAAGGCGCAGCAGTGGATAGATGCCGTCATGCCGCAGGAAGAACTTGCAGCCCGCTCCGATTTCGAAATCGTGAACGATGGCGAGCAGGATATCGATGCACAGGTAAGGAAATTATTGGATATCGTTAATAATAAAGAATAATAGAAAAGACAATGGAAAAAATCCTTTCAATTGCAGGCAAACCAGGCCTTTATAAATTGGTATCAAGAGGCAACAGAAATCTCATCGTAGAAACACTCGATGAGACTCACAAGCGTATCCCGGCTTTCGCTACCGACCGCGTAACAAGCCTTGGTGACATCGCTATGTATACAGATGCTGATGAGGTGCCACTCTGGGAAGTGCTCGACAGCGTAAGCAAGAAGGAAGAGGGCAAGCCTAGCACTTTCAACTACAAGAAGGCGCCTGTTGCTGAGCTCCACGCTTATTTTGCAGAGGTTCTTCCTAACTACGATCGCGACCGTGTTCACGACAGCGATATCAAGAAGCTCCTCCAGTGGTACAACATACTTGCTAAGTACGGCATCACCGATTTCAAGGCTACTCTCGCTCCTACAGAGGGTGAGAACGTAGATGATCGTGCTGAGCAGGTTGCTGAGTAAAGTAAATTGCAGTTGGTTTATATATTAAGGGTGTTCATATTTCTAGTAATAGAGTATGATACACCCTTTTTTTATTCCTTTTCAATCTTTTTCAATTCCTTTTCAAATCTTCTGCGATACATTTCTCCCGCTATGGTCAGACCGAACGGGAAGGCAATCCAGATGCCCAGAATGCCCAAGCCGCAAGGGAACCCCAGGGTGTAGCCCAGCGGCAAGGAGATGACGAAATAGGCGATGAAGGCATAGAGCACCATCGGCTTCACACAGGCGATGCCACGCAGCGCATTGGCAAAGGTATACTGCAGTCCGTCGCCAAACTGATATACCATCATCAGGATAATCAGCGTAGCGACATACGCCTGCACCTCCACATTATCATTAAACCAGCCACCTATCTGATGGCGAAGCAGGAACACCGGCAAACCCATACACAGCGAGAACAGCAGGTTCAGCCGGAACCCGTCGTAGGCATTGCGGCGAACTGCCCCGTAGTCCTTCTGACCCATAAAATGACTCACGCGGATAGCCAGCGCAGCCGCCATGCCCGAAAGCACGAGATAGAAGAGCTGCGAGAGGGTAATCATCACCTGATGAGCCGCCAGCGGAATGGTTCCCAGCCAGCCCACCATCACACAACTCAGCGTGAAGGCAGCCGATTCCATGCCCAGCTGCAGCGCCACAGGCCAGCCCAACCGGTTCATCTCCCTGAAGTCAGCCTTGGTCAGAGAACTGTGCAGAATATCGCGTCTGTATTCCCCAAGATTTTTGCCCGTCATCAGCATGCCCACCATCGCCAGCGCCATCAGAATACGGCTCACCAGCGTCGAAATACCGGCTCCCAGCAAACCCAGTTCCGGGAATCCCGCCACACCGTAAATCAGTACCCAGTTGCCCAGAATATTGATTACGTTGCCGCCAATCATCGCCCACATTGCCACCTTGGTCTGTCCGAGTCCGTCAAGAAATTGCTTCATCGTGAAGAAGATGCCCATGAAGAGCACCGAGGCGAGATTTACCAGAAAGTAAGGGCGGATGAGCGAGAGCAGCTCTTCAGGCTGTCCGATGCGCCCCAGATTCAGGTAGAGCACAACGAGGGCGAGGGTGAAGATGATGCCCGTCAGCATGTTGGCACAGAAGGCATTGCGCACTTTCTGTCCGATGCAGTCGGTCCGTTCCTCGCCGTAGAGCCGTCCGATGATAGGAGTGAGTCCGTAGGTGAATCCCATATAGGATACGAAAACGAGACCGAAGATATTGTTCACCAGTCCGGCAGCCGCCAGTTCGGGTGTACTGTGATGGCCTATCATCAGCGTATCAGCAAATCCCAGGATGATGGTACCCAGCTGTCCTATGATGATAGGAATACCGATAGCTAGCAGTTCCCGGTAGTGATGTTTTCTGTTTGTCGTTATTGATGTCGTATGATTATTCATATTTGCTTTTAATTACTAATCTATTTCCTTTATTCTGCTTAAGAGCATGCAAAGTTACGGCTTTATTCACTAACTACCAAATTTTTCTCCTTTTTTTTAGGGAACGGGGGCGCAAAAGGGCAGGAAGAGGCTTTCCCCCTTCCTGCCCCCGTCCCCAGCCTTTTTATAGAATAAGGCCCTTCTTTACCTTTAAATGTATGAACTTTCTTCCTCTTTCTGTCCATACGAGGTAGGTGTGGGTGTAGGCGGTGCCCAGTTTCTCCTGTGCCCCATCGCAGTGAGGGTCGGGGAGGGTAGAGTAGCGGGTGCGGCTCTTCGCCAGGCCCATGTGGGCATAATCAGCATAGAGCAGATACTGGCCGCTCTGGTAGTACTGGATATGAAGGGCACAGAGCTGGCGGTTCAACTCCTGTGCCGTGATACCCAGCTCCTTCGCTATCTGCGTGGTGGTATAGCAGGAAACAGAGTTGAGCACATTGTCGGTGTAGAGCGCCTTCGACAGAAGATGATCCACCTGATTCTCCAACTGGATGATGTTCTCACCGTTCTTGGCGATGCAAACCACCTGTTCGTCTACCACACCGTTCAGCCGACGAATCTCCGTATCCTGTTCTCCGATGAGTTTCTTCTGCTGTTCAATCTGCACTCGCTGGTTTTTCAGCAGATTCTCCTTCTCCTTGAGTGTAGCTCTGAGAATCTCTTCAGCATGCCGTATCGTCTCCTCATCACTCTCGCCCTGCTTTACCGGAATATAACCGCCCGTCTTGCGAATCTGTGGCAGCACCTCGGAAGTAACCCAGTTCTTAAACTTCACCGCCGTTGGAAGCTTGGAGCCGAGCACCAAAGCATAGAATCCACTCTCGTTGACGAAAAGCATCTGAGTCCAGCGTTTAGCCTCGCTTCCATCCTTCTTAAAACCTGTCACTACCCATGCACTGCGTTTTGCCGTATCAAGTGGTTTAACTAGTTGGCTTACAGCGTCATTCGCTCTTTTGTATCCCAGTACATCACAGATGTCCTTCGCGCAGAACAAGGGTTCTCCGTTTTCATCGGTCAAGGTGCGAATCTTACCGAATTCAGGGTTTTCAAACACGACAGCATTCCCCGCTGTCTTTTCATTCTTCATCTCTTCCTTTTTTGTTTTATAATTTTTTTCCATGATATAAAAATGTTAAATTGAATGTTGAGTGTTGAATGTTGAATTATTAGTGTTGAGTGTTGAATGTTGAATGTTGATTTTTTGCCTAACGGACTCAAGGGCGCTAGCCTAATTCAACATTCAACACTCAACATTCAACATTACAAAATCGTTCCCCAAATGCTCTCATCCCTGTCTCTCGCAGCGGTAATGGCATTGATGAGGCGGTGGAGCCAGATGCGGGAGTTCACAACCATGCCTTTTACACGGTTCTCACCCACCAGGATGCAGCCCTGCGTATCATCGGGATAATTGCCGGCATGGATGCGGATGCCCTCAAAATTGGGGACACCCAACAGCAGCGGCAACCACATCTTAAACCTCGGCGACTTGCTGACCACCACCGGATAAGTGCCCTCAGGTATCGCCGTCTTGCCCTTCATCTTCTGCGCCTTCTTGCCCGATACACGCCCCAACCGCACATTCTCCTCGGCAGGACTCAGCTCCACACCCAGAAGGTTGCGCCAGCACGGCTCCATCGTATCACAGAAATACGAGTCCTCATTCAGCTTCTCCGATGGCACATCACACACCGTCTTCAGCCCCCTGCACTTGTTTACACTCTCAATCGTGCGCTTCTTCACATCCTCATCCTTCAGGATGTAAAGGCGACCTATCGTGTAGGTCTTCTTCTTCGCTATACGTTTTAAAACTATCTGCATAAGTAAAAATAAATTTAAGATTCAATAACCATACCGTCGTGGCGGTACTTCAGCTTCTCAAAACTGTCACAACTGTCACAACTGTCACGCTTGCCCGTATACTGATACGCCCGCCTGATGTAATTCCGGTGCAGCCACTGCCTGATCATCATATCGGTACCCTTCGCATCCAAACCATGCTCCAGCCGGATGGCAAGCAACTGCGCAGCCGTAAAGCTATCGGGCAGTATCTGTAAAAGATTCTGAGGCCCACGCTTCGAACACCTCTCCGCCGTATAGTTCTCCTTCGCAATCATGTCACCGAAGAACCGCATCTTGCAGTACAGATCATACTGCTCACTCCAGCGGATAAACTCATCAATCCCCGGCTCCCACTTGCAACCATTGGCTACATACAGCACACACGCCTTCAGATAAGCGATGACGTTGGCACGGAACGAGAGATTCTCAAACGTCCTGTCCTGCGACAGCCGGGCAAACTCAGCATTCTCATCCTTCAGTTTGAGGGCAAGCTGAAACGCCTCCTTACACTCAATCAGACCCGTTACTTTGTTCAGATTTTCGATGTAAGGCCGCAGCGCCTCACGGTACGATTCATCATAAGTTCCGTAAACAGGCATATCTTCGCCGATTTCCCTTTCGGGGATGGTGCAGAAGTTGATACGGCTGATAGGACCATCGGTAAGAACCCTAGAGAAGTAACGCTGACCCTTCTGGATGGTGGTAGATGCATTCCAGTTGAACCGGATGGTAACACGCTCCGTAACACTCATCGTTCCCACTCGCGTTTGTCCATATTTATTGCCTGGGTCTGCTGCCAGACACATGATACGGAACTGCTGGCTTCCGCTACCCTTGAGCGCATCAAACTGGTCTAGCTCATTGAGCGAAGTATAGAGGAAATGTTCCTGTGCTTCGGCCGTTCTCATTACGAAAGCCGGGTTCGTCATATCCGCATCAATTTCCTGGATAATCAGGTTTTCAGGTCTCTTGCGCTTATCCTTGTTGGCACCCTTGCGCAGCATCTCATCCTTCCACGCCTTTTCGCGCTTCAGGTTTTCAGCATCCCTCAGCCTGATATCCTCCATAATGAAATCGATGGGCCTGTTCACGCTGCTCTTACCCGCTCCGGTACCCGCAAGCAGCAGCGTCATCAGTCTCGCCTCGTGCTCCACGTTGTCAATATACCGGAACCTCGTCTTCCAGAGATGCGTAGCCAGCGGCGGGAAGATAGCGTGCGCCACAGCCGGCTTATAAATTTCCGGCGTCCTCGATATCAGCAGCTCCACCAGTTTCGGCAGTTTCTTCGGCATCTCCGGCGGGTCAGGATAATCCTGCTCGGTACTTTGAACTTTGAGATTTGAACTTTGAACTTGGAGATTTGAACTTTGAACTGTATGATTAGCAGCAGCCATTGAATTCTTCACTCTTCGTTCTTCACTCTTCACTTCATTCGCCTTCTGCTCCGCCAGCGCATTCACCCTCATCACTTCCTTCGACATCGGCTTCGTATTGTCAGCATATTTCGCATAGAAGTCGTGAATCAGCTGATGGCAGTCGTTCTCCTGATAGTAGCTCGGCATTTTCACCCTCACCACCTTCATCAGTTCCTCTTCCTCCATCACCCTCGAAGCACCGGCGCTCATGATAGCCAGCAGCGAAGAGTGTCTCGACCCCACGGTATCAATCTCCATACCCCCGAGTCCGGCAGCCTGCGTAAAGAGGTCAAACGCAATTAGGTTCTTCTCCCTGGCTCCCAGTCTGCCAGCATCCTGATTGCCTCCAGAATCCCCGATATGAGGAGCATCAGCACCATGGCTATTACCAGATTGGGCAGGCTGAACAGCAGAGCCAGCAGAAACAGCAGGATTGCCGTCGTTGCCCGATAGTCTATTATTTTCATTATTCTTACCATTGCTATTAATTTTTAACTGTAAACTATTAACTTTCCCTCTTCCGTCCACGGTCAGTCCGCGGTCCAGATACGCCTGCCTTCGCATCAGAATCTCCTTCTCGCTCAGCACGGCGCACCACATCTTCGACCTGTAGATTTCCGAGTCCTTATCCGTGAGATAAATCATTCTCTCGGGTGTGATGCAGCTCTCGTCATACGGCACCCCCAGCGCCTCGCAATACGCCTTCTGCGTCTCCTCGATGGTCATTCCCACCGGCAGTCTGATACCGATGTGCAGCTTCTTCCGGGCACTGTAGCAGAGGTGCAGCAGCGAGCCGTTCCAGATGCTGTCAGAGCAGTTCAGCTCCCTTGCCTTCTCGATAGCCTTGTCTACATACTCCCTGTCATCCACGTCGATGATAGTCTGGAACATGAAGCTCTCGGGCTGGGCATTCTCCTGTCTGCGCACATTGTTCTTGAAGATGCCGTAGTGGGGACAGAAGAAAGGCAGTTCGCTCTTCAGCCTGTCCTGCGCCTTCTTCACCGCCTTCTCGTCGTTGGCATCCACCTTCGGGATAGGCAGTTCGCCCCTAATCTGCTGAATCATCTTCCTGATTTCCGGCGATGCAATCACCTTGTCATACATCTCCAGACTATTGGAAAACACCTTCCCCCTATTGCCCTTGCGATAAGGGTTCAGTGCAATTACATGTTGTGTTTCTGTCATGTTATTTCGTTAATAAAAGATTGGTTTGTGGGGTAATCCCCTCTTCCGTTTTCACCACTCTCAGCCGTCTGTAAGGAGGAGGACTGAACACATACGCTTTCACTTCCATCATTTTAAATAATTTAGAAGATTGGGGGCTCCCACCATGGTTGATGTGCAGATACACAAAAGCCCCCGAAACTCAGACCGCATTGGTTCTGAATTCCGGGGGCAAAGGTAAGGCAAATTTCTCGCTTCTACCTAGTACGTACTATGTACGCGTACTAGTACTACCTGCCAGATTAACCTCTGATAGCAGGCATCACTTTTTCGAGGAAGGGAATCGTTTTCTTCTGATCCATTCCTCGGTTGTAGGCGGCTCTCATCGAGTTCGGATTAGGACCCCAATAATTGCCGAATACGCTCCATATATTATCGATTTTCAACTCTGTACCTATCTGGTTGGCAAGGATGGCAGCTTCGGATGAAGACAGTCCTGATGGCATGAAATTTTCGGTTACCATGCCTATTTCTATCAGGTTGTTCTTTATCCTCTGAGCCTTTTCCGTTTTCAGCTCTTCCGGCATCACAGCATTTCTGCATGAGTTTTGCTCACAGGCATTGCTGCCATAATAGTTCTCCACATGCTCGAAGTACGAGCTACCAGCGTTCATGATGATCATTCTTTGTCCAGACATTTCTCATCCTCCTTTCCCTGATAGTTGTTCATGTGCTCGATGTATTGTCCACCATTCATCTGTATGGTATTGTTGATAACGATGGTAAAGTGCTTTATTACGAAGCGAATAAATTTCCTATAAAAAAAAAGTTTCATCTTCTTTTATTGTTTTTATGTTGATTGTTAACTGTTTCCGCCTCATTTTAGTAGAGGACGTGTGTTTGCGCTAACGTTTTTAGCGTAAGCCGCTGGAGACTGCCGAGCGCCTACTATCGTAAGGTGTGGGGGCGGGTAAGGTTGTGTTTACATTCTTTTTGTTGTTGATTTTTTATGTTAATACTAGGCTTCTGATGTTAGCATCTTGACCGGTTATTTCTTATTTAATGATTAAAATTCATCGTTTTGTCCGATTAGTTCCAAGAAGCTGATTGCTATAATACCGAAAGTCTTCTTGTATTTTTCCATGGCTTCCGTGCATTTCACTCTCTTTTTATTCAACACATCAATCTTTTTCCTTTTCAGACTTAACTTCATTTTATCATCTTCCTGGAGATTTTTCAGTTCCTTGTCACATGTTTCCTTAAGTCCATTGAGGAAACTTGCTATGATTCCCATCGTCCTAGCCATCGTTTTAACAGTTATGGTTTGATCCTTTTCACATATCCGTTTAAATGTAGTGTGATCGAAACTGAAAATCTTTTCAACGCTAGTGGGACCCATCAATTTGTCACGACACAACTCGCTTAAGAAGTCTCCTAAGCTTTCTAGGCACCTTTTCTTAACACGGTCTAGGTCCTTTTGGGTTATGTTCATCTTTTTTGGCATAGCGTTAAAATTTGCTGCAAAGGTTATAAAAAAAAGTCATATAACCAAATAGAAAGTGAGTGCTATAAGACTCACGGATTTTAACGAAATTTGTGCGTTCGTGGTATGTTTGACCGATGGAAAAAGGCTAAATGATGCAAGAAAAGAGATTTTGTTCAAATTCTGTCTGCAGCAGCACGTATGCGGTTTGAAACCTCGCATAGTGCTCCACGGAGCATATTCTTCTCTTCTTCGGTGAAACTTCCCACTCCACCATTTCCATCGATGCCGTCGAGTTTGTGATAAAGCCATGATGCTGACAACATTTGGGCACAAAAAGCCCCCGATGCGTCACGCACCAGGGGCTTAAAGAGTTCATTTAATTACTTTATGAAAACACAACCATCAAAAGACGGCTGCTTGTAAATCCGCTTTAATATTGTCCATACAGGCGTTGAGTCGTTGGTATGTTTTCTCTCCAGCGGTCTTGACTCCACTTACATACTGGCGCATGAGCGATGGGTTGATGCCTGCACGTCTGGCAATCTCGGTAGCGTTGAGAAAGGAGAACTCCTTGAAGAAAGCTTGCACGTCGTACTTATATGTAAACGTCAAGTCTTGCAAGGCCTTGTTGTTAGGGTCATCATCCCTACATTCCTGAAGAGCCTTCATGAAGTCGGCCTTGGCTTCCTCAGCGGTCGCACCATCGCCATCTATGACACCATAATTACCCAATGGCTCATCATTGTAACAAGAGTATCCGCCATTACCATATTCTAAAATCAGCACTACATTCTTTGCCATATATCTTATTTGTTTAAAATTCCCATAAAAAGAGTTCTCCACATGTCCATCACGCAACACGCTCATCTTAACCTCATGGCTACCATGTCTTGGAATTCTGATTTTCATCCCATTCTTGGGATTGAACCATTCATCGTGCTCGGCACCATGTCGAGTGATAAAGCATCCCGCTTTAGTCAACTCATTGTACAATTGATTGTGTTTCATTGTTGTAATTAAACATGTAAAAGAACTCTTTGTCTGAATGACACTGCAAAGGTAGCTAAAAAGCTACAAAATACCAAATATTTAGGTAGCTTTTCCGCTACGTTAACTAAACTTTAACATTTGGGGGCAAAAAACATCTATCGCGTCAGAGAAGAAAGCGATAATCGAGTACTTTGGGTTATGGCTTGACAACGTAAAACCCGATGTCAGCGTCACGGTTCATGTTATTTTATGACCACGTGACTATCACTCCCCAGTTCCCATCCGAGTTCGGTCAGTGGGTAGGTGATGTTGTCATAATCGTCAGCCATGAGCATTTGCGGATAGCCGCCAATATATGTTCCTTTACATTCATAACTTATAAATGTATCCTCCGTTATTTGAATAATTTTCGGGCATCAGGAAGTTCGCCTCCTGAAGCTTCTGCCGCACGGAGTTCTTTAAAAGCCTGTGTCAGGCTTTCCTTCACCACCAATCTCTGTCTCATTGCTTCTGCATCTACATCTGTTAATGTTGCCATAATCTTCTCCTTTAATTAACAATACTGCGTTAAATTAACATTTAATCGTCTGTAAATCAATAACTTATATTA
>OOCH01001896.1_pt1 | contig 14654 bp, 8 predicted proteins | sample 1671641 | NCBI WGS metagenome assembly OOCH01 (sample SAMN06348177, study PRJEB24527) | human gut metagenome | biome: human gut; feature: ankylosing spondylitis patient; material: feces | host: Homo sapiens | place: China | collected 2015-10
AAAATGTCTGTTTATCCGCGGAGATTTTTCAGGGTAATTTTCCGAATGTCTGAAAGGATTAAAAGTCTACACTGTCGCAGAGGATCTTGGCAATCAATCTTTCTTTGCAGCCTATATACTATGAAATACACTGGAGGTTTGCAATCTGCGGATAATGAATCTGCCAATGGAATTCATCCGCACTCTATTCTTATTAGAAGTAAAACAGATAATTTCGCGGAGAATAACGTTTCCGCCTGATAGTCTCTGGTATTAAGAATCGCAAGCAGAGAATCCAAAACTTATAGAAGAGTACCCGAATCATTTTTACCCATTAGCTTTAATGCAGTTATCCCGTATCCCTCTTTCTTTTTCTCCCATTTCTTTTTTCTAGTCCCTTTTTTCCGTACCAGTTTTTTACAGCCCCTGTCTATGCTAAAGTATAACCATCAAATACAACATAAGCAATTGATTTTATAAGCCTATGTGGTATAATACTATTAACCTGGATTCGGGCTTGGATCGTCAGTCGGCTGGATGCCGCGGAGAATATTTTTATATTCAGTATAAGCCCCGAATCGCATTTTCTAATTATAAGAAAGGATGTTGTTTTATGAAGAAAAAAGTGATTTCTATGTTACTGGCTGTTTCTATGATTTCTACTTCCCCGATTTATGCCGCGGAATTTTCAGATGGAAACAGTGTTGTTGTGAATGATGCTGTAAATGGAACGGATGCTGATTCTGCAGATTCCGCAGAGATTCCGGATACTTCTTTGTTTTCTTCTGATGCTGTCGATGGTGCGGGTGTTGTAAATGACAGTGTGGACGCTGGAGGGGATTCCGCGGAGAATGCTTTCTCTGACCAGGAGGTTCCGGATGTGGATGACGGATCAGGTAGTGGGGTGGATGCCGCGGAAGTAAACGTGGCTCCAAACGGAGTTTATGATTATAAATCTGATTTGGCATCTTATAAAATAAATGCAGTAGACCGAGCTGTTTCACAGATTATTTCAGAAGCTGGGATAACAAGCCAGAATACAGATTTAGAAAAAATTTCTATGATTATGGCGTGGTTTAAAAAGAACACTTCTTATAGCAATGAAGAGGAAACGGGAAATCAGGATCCGTATGGTTCTTTAGTTTTAAGAAGGGCTGTATGTGGGGGATTTGCAACAGGTCTTTCAACAGTACTGACGAAAATGGGAATCACAAATTACGTTAGGATAGGCCATGATACCGAAAGAAATGGTCATGGTTGGGTAGAAGTTAAATTAAATAATAAATACTATATTCTTGATGCGACGGTTCGTTATATTCCATATAGTTTCTTGGAAGATTATAATGGTTATTGGTTTAAAGATATTTGGGAATCAAATGACCACACACGTTGTGCAAATACATATTCATGCAAAGGCATTCCTGCTTCTGAAATAGAATATATTGGAGCAAATGGTAATAGTTTGTATGTTAGTACAAATGCGGGCTACTATGTAAATGATGGTACAGGCTGGAAGTCAACATCAGAGCTTCCGGGTCGACTCTATGGATCTTCTGTTGTTTCTTTGCCAACAGAAATAGAAAATATCATTGGAGATGGAAATCTTGTCAAGGATCCTATCTTAAGCGGAAGCAGTCGTACAACTAGATTCTACATTTCAAATCCGGGAGCTGCGGAAAGTCAGGAAGCTGCAGAGTCATTAACCTGCAGGGTGGACAACGAACAGATTGCGTCTGCAAAAATAACGGCAAGAGGAAAGGGATGGGTGGATGTTACGGTAACGGGAAGATCTGCTGGAACAACTACCTTAAGTGTATCTGCTCCAAATGGAGTTACCGGTACGCTTCCGATAACAGCTTCAAATGCCTCCGTCTCAAAGGCTCCTGTGATTCAGGCTCATGTAAAGAAAAACCTTCCTTTTGTCTATTTGAAATGGAATCTCACTAAAGATGTCCTGGACAATGCAAACAGCATGGGATATCAGATCATGGTAGGCAATCCGAAAACCGGAGAGTATACTTTGGATAATGATGTAAGATTAGATGAGTCGGATTTCGAAAAAGATTATTTTGCATCTGCCACGATAGGATTTGGTGATACGAAAAAAGTGAAGGTTCGTCTCTATGAAAAAATGGACGACGGAACCATATCTTATGGAGATTATTCAAATGAGCTGACAGTTTCTACTACGCCTGGATATGTCAGAATGGAATCTGTTTCCATGAAAAACAATAAGGCGTATTTGAAATGGTCGAAGGCAGAGAATGCTGATGGATATGTGGTCTACCGTAGAATTGGAAAAACTGGAAAATATAAAAAGATTAAGACCATTAATTCCGGAAATACCTTAAAATACACAAATTCAAAATTAACCTATGGTAAGAAATACTGCTATAAGGTTAAGGCTTTCCACGTAACCCCGGAAGGAAAAAAACTCTACACGAATTGGTCTAACGTTATAAGCCGTACTTGTAAATAAAGAAAAAAGTGAATTCGAATTCACTTTTTCGGGAAAAGAGTATCAGAGATGATACTCTTTTTTTTATTTTCATCATATTAGATTCGTCCATTCTGTGATGAGGTTTATGCAAAGCTTTAGGTATGTGAAATTATTTCTAAAAATACTGATTTTGAAAATTAACCGCCGCATTCTTGTGACTTCAGTCATGAGTTAGGCGGTTTCTTTATCTCCCCCATGCCTGCTGGTTTTCTCGTGTCAGTTTTCATGAGTCTGTCTTTTTTGTCATAATAAGGATAGTTAGATTTACGAAGGAGGTATGGGCATGGCCAACGCAAATAAGAAGATCATCAGTAAGGGCAAGGCTGCCCAGGATGAAAAGAAGCCTTCCAAATCCCCTGTTACAGTGGAGGTAACAGACGGGATATTTGTATTCCATGGAGGAAAGGGCGGACACAATATCACAGAGCGTAAGAATAAGGCACTGGAGCCTTATGGCAAATGCATCTACAACTACGGCCTGCTCCTGGAACTGATCCCCGGGGATAAGACCTCCCGCATCAACCAGAACATCGGCAACAGCCGGTATATCCATAACAATTACCTGGCCGAACGGATCAAATATTACGACGAGCACAAGGAAACCCTTTCCATAGACCAGTATAAAAAGGAGTTCCTGCCAAAGCTGAAGAAGGAGAAGGAATTCCTGAAACGGACTGACAAATTCGTCTACCAGAATGCCTGCCAGAACGTGGAAACTGCCTACCAGAACTTTTTCAGCGGGAAGTCAGGCTTCCCAAACTTTGCTTCCTCCAGGAAGCCGAACGGGAACAGCTTTACCACGAACTATACAAACAACAACATCGAATTAAAGATGATAGACGGGCTGCCATACCTGAAGCTGCCCAAGATCGGCAATGTCCGGTTCGTACTCCCGAAGGGGAAGACACTTGCAGACCTGCAGCCTCAGGGGGTATCCATAAAATCTGCCACCGTGACCAGGACGAACAGCCGGTACCGGGTATCCCTGCAGATGGAAACGGTGATCGACCGTCCGGTATTCCCGGCTGTCATCCATGCAGACGAGGTCATTTCTGTTGATCTCGGGCTCAAGGTGTTCGGGATGTTCGGAAATGCAAAAGAGACGTTTACTGTTCCCAACCCAAGATGGATCAAGGTCCATGCAAAACGCCTGCGCCGGTTCCAGCAGAGTTTATCCAGAAAACAGTATGACCACAATACCCACAAGGGCTCAAAGAACTGGGAGAAGGCCCGTGCGAAGGTGGCTAAGGAACAGCGTAAGACCGCTGACCAGAGAAGGGATTTCCACCACAAGCTGGCAAAGGCCATTGCAGATAATTACACTGCTTTCATCTGCGAAGACCTGGCGGTGAAGAATATGATGAAGAACCGGCATCTTTCCAAGGCCATCGCTTCGGTGGGCTGGTCACAGTTCCTGACCATTGTAAAGTGTAAGATGGAGAAGGCAGGGAAATACTTCCGCAAGATGAGCCGGTGGTTCCCTTCCTCCCAGACATGCAGGTGCTGTCAGCGCTAAAAAACGTTATTTACCGACAGCCCCCTCCTCCAACAGAATTCCTGTATAGTTCACAAGTCCTGCTTTTGAACCAACGGCATTGGTTGTATTCATGAAAAAAGCCGGCTTTCACCGACTTATTTTAAACCCCTGGTCGACAGCATCGTACCATTCATCCATTTCATCAAATGAGGGATATGGATATGCTGTAACGATACGAAAAGAAGTATAGTTATCCTTGCATATTACAAGTCTTACAGAGGAGGCCGGATGCATTTGGTTCCAATCCGTTCCCATTGCGATTCCTTCGGCAATAGGCGCTGAAAAAGTGTAATCCAGCTCTAATTCCTGAGCAATCCTTTTATTTTGGATATATTTCTCTACATCCTCCCGATCCTCCCAGAGTATCTCTTTAACACAGGAAATCAATGTTTCTGCTGAGAAAAACATACAGGCATATACAAAAGGTTCCTCTTGCATAGACTTAACATTCTTCTTTAACTTGGCGATCATATGTGCTTTTCCAGTCCAAACATGCTCTTTTACTGCGTGTTTGCAGCCATAAATACCCATGTTCTCTACACAGAGATTTTTAATATTATTTTCTAATTTCGTCATCTTATTTCTCCTTAAGCAGGACAAAAAAAGACCGACCAGGTTCTGGTCAGTCATGCTACAACAAGCTACTTATAAACTATGGTGCTGCTAACACCTAGTTCCCTTTTAAGTGCGGCGCATCTTATTGGATTACTACTCTCCTCCTCTGTCACGAATGTAACACCCTCTTCCTTTGAGCGTTTTTCGCAGGCAGCACGTTTGATCAACTTATGAAAAGAATTACTCGACATGTAGATATTACAATAATCCTTTCCATCAGCACATTGAAAGCTGTAATCTAAGGATCTGCGATCCATAATGCGGCGCAGATACGGTTTCAGTTCTGGACTGACCAGATATCGTTTCATTTTGCATTCTCCTTTCGTCATTTGATTACTGACAATATGTCAAAGAAATAAGATGGATAAAAAAGTCCCTGGCAGCTATCAAAAATAACAGCTGTCAGGGAACTAACACCTCGAAGTGAGGAAAGAATATACCACTCGAAGTGAGCTTTTTTCGATATATCCTTTTTGTGTTATAAGTATTATATACCGCAAATTGAAACTGGTCAATTCTGATACGAAAATAAGATCCTTTTTTTGAGCAGCTCTTCAGATATTTTCAACCCATGCAAAATTTTCAGCCGGCCATCCCAAAATACTTCCTCTATGGGTATCAGAACATACTTTTTCTAATACAATCATAGAGACTTTTCTTTTTGAAATTATCGTTTTGCATCAACCTAATACTATTTTGGCTCAGAATCTTGTCTTTTAAAGACGACGTGAGCATAAATTCTGGATCTGTGAGTACAAGAGCCATTTCAGTTTTTGTACATCCTCTGGTTTTAACATACCAATCCCGCATATGTTGGCTTAAGTCAGAATCTTTCCCTTTGATACTCTTTGCGACTTCCATCAAATCTTCCTCTCCGCTACAGAAAAACCAGTCAGCAATAACTTTAGAGACATACTCTTCTGGAATGCTGCTAATTCTTTCTTCGATTGTTTTTAATATTTCTTTTTTCCTTTCTTCTGTCATATCAATTAACCCCCAGTATTATTTTTGAGTATGCCGTATAGTAGGATTTATAAGCTTCCTACACGAAGACTTTAAATTATCTTTTTCTTTCTGGATTTAATATGAAAAATAATATTTTTCAGACAAAAAGAAAGACCAGCCATTTCAGGCTGATCTCCCTCCAGCAGAATTACTGCTTATTTCTTTTTCCGTCTCATGACGAAAACTGCGATTGCGGCTACTGCCACGATTCCAAGACCGATTCCCGCATACATGCCTGCATGGTTCACAAGTCCTGTCTTTGGTCCAACTGTGTTGGTTGTATTATCACTGCTGTCAGCTCCCGGTGCCGGGGTTGTGCTTGGAGCAGGTGTCTCACTCGGAGACGGATTCTCGGCGATGGATACGCTTGCATTTGCAGCTACCTCATCTGCATCATCTGCGGATGCAACGGCTGTATTTCCAACCATCTTTCCTGCAAGACTGGAGTCAGATACGACTGCCTGGTAAGTGATCTTTAAGGTGGAACCATATGCAAGATCTGTATTTGTATTTACTACAAAACCGTTATCCGCTTTGGTTACATCTGCCTTGATAGACTTACCGTCTAATGTTGCCTGGATTCCTCCAACTTTCATACCTGTGGTATCAAAATTGTCGCGAACGACAACATTCTTCGCCGTCTGATCTTTCTCTGTCTCTTTTACAGTCAATGTATAGCTGAGTGTATCTCCTACGGAAGCACTGGAGAGGTTAACGCTCTTATCAATAGATAATGCCGGTTTCTCCTCTTCTTTCGTATTTACAGTAACACCATGGTCAGCATCAACCGGATCCATGTTATCAGAAGAGATCACTGCAGTATTCTTAACTGTCTTTCCTGCAAGACTTTCGTCTGCAAATCTGACACTGTAAGTTACCTTCAGGATCTGTTTTGCAGCAAGATCCTTGCCTGTTTCCATTGTGAAGCCGTCATCTGTTACACTTAATTTCTTAGGTGTAAAGAGCTGGTCATCCAGATATGCCTTAATGCTGCTCTCATCGATCACACCCTTATTATCTAAGGCATCTTTGATCACTACATTTACAGCTGTATCTGCAGAAGTTGTCTTGCCGATCAGAGTATATTTTACAGTATCACCAACATTGATCTGGCTGTGATCACCGATCTTTGTAAGGTTCAGTCCGCCTGTTACAGGTTTATCTGAAGGAACTTCAACGATCTCTGTGTCATTGCCCGGATTCATATTGTCACTGCTTACTACCGCTGCGTTCTTGATGGACTTGCCTTTCAGCTTGTCGGAAACAACCTTCATGTCATAAGTGACTTTCATTACCTGACCAGGCTTTAAGTCTTTTCCGGATGTTACGGTAAATCCGTTTTCAGTTACATCCAGACTCTTCGGAGCGAACTCAGAATTGTCAATGTAGCAGTGTACGGAGCTTCTGTCGATAGATACATATTTTGCATATGCAGAATCAACAGTATCCTTGATCACTACGTTCTTGGCTGTATCTGTTCCGGAGTTGACCTTAGCTTCCAGAGTGTAAGATACGGTATCACCAACGGATACTTTGGACTGGTTTGCCTTCTTGCTGATGGTCATTCCGCCTTCAACAGGATCATCTGTTTTAACCTTTACGGATTCTTTGTCCTTAGCAGTGTCCATGTTGTCACTGGATACGGCAGCGATGTTCTTGAAGGTCCTGCCTTTCAGGGTATCATCTTTTACCTTAACATCATATGTGACTTTCATGACCTGTCCAGGCTTCATATCCTTGCCGGATTTCAGTGTGAATCCTGTAGAGCTGATGCTTAAGTCTGCACCATGGAACTCAGAGTCATCCAGATAGCTTCTGAAGGAATCTTTCACGATCTCAAGATGCTCGAACAGGTCTGCATCCAGGGTATCAGTGATGACTACGTTCTTAGCTGTTTCCTTACCGGAATTAACAGTTGCTGACAGTGTATAGGATACAACGTCTCCAACAGAGACTTCGTTCTTGTTAGCTGTCTTTGTGATAGTCATTCCGCCAACGCCAGGTTTATCCGGAGTATCCGGTTTATCCGGCTTATCCGGTTTATCCGGTGTATCCGGTGTATCACCATCTCCTACATGAACGGTATGCTCATCATCAGATGGGTTCGTATTATCACCCCATGTGGTAGCGATGTTTGTTACATCTCTTCCGTCTAAGGATGCCTCCTCGAATACAACATCATATGTTACATAGATCGCATGTGTTCCGGAAAGATCATGTTTTGTCTCAACAACAAATCCGTTATCCTTTTCCTGAACATCAACTTTCAGCTCTTCGTTATCGTAGTAGGTGCGAACAGTTCCTGTTACCAGGTGTGCGCCCTTCTGTTTCATAACATCTTTGACAACTACATTCTTGATAGTTCTTGACTGGTCAGCAGCAGTAACTTTCAGAGTGTATTTACCAACATCCCCAACTTTGTATTTTGTCTTGTCACTGGACTTCGCAATGATCAGTCCTGCATCACCGACAGTTACTCTGTTTGTATCAGTTGGCTCATCACCCGGTACAGTAGAATCATCTTTTGTCAGGGCGACATTCTTGATCTGCTGTCCCTCAAGTTCTGCATCCTTGAAGAGAACATCGTATTTCACAAGGATCTCTTCACCGTATTTCAGGTTTGTATTTGTATACAGGGTATACTCGAAGTCTTTCGCTACGAGCTGTACATCCTCGATCTCTTCCGGTTCTTCTGCACCCTCTCTGAGGATGTATGCCTTGATGGAATCTTTCTGGATGTAAGCACCCTTCTTCTGCAGTTTATCAGCTACAACAACATTTCTTGCAACTGCACCTTCCACTTTCTGTTTAACGGAAACTGTGTAATGTCCAGTCTCACCTACAGAATAGTTCATCTTGTCAGATGATTTTTCAATGGAAAGCTTTCCACCGTCGATATATACAACATTCTGGTCTTTGACCCATCTGGTATCAGTATAGTGTACTGTTTCATTTGTATTTCTGAATGCTTCATGTGTCCATGTATTGTCTGTCTGGTCATCCAGTGCAAACTTGGTTACACGAACCTGGGCTACATTGAGGATCATTGCTTCCTGTGGTGCATCTGTTACAGTTACAGCAAAGGAAACGGTTTTCTCCTCTCCAGCCGGAAGGGATTCGATTACAAATGTAGCATAAAGCTTGTCATTAAGAGTTCTGGTGCCTGTGATCACACCGTCCTGCTCTTCACTGGAAGCATATTCCGTATATTCAGGGATCATATCCTTTACAAGGACATTCTTCATGTCATCGTTGGATGTGTTCTTGACATTGATGGAATAATTGATGGTATCTCCGTTCTTAACCACGGAACCTGTTGCAGGATCTGCGGACTTGTAAACTTCAAGACCATTAGCCAGTTTGATCGGACTTGGTGTTTTGGTTTCCACTCTTAAGTTGTCACATGTAGCTCTGGCAACATTAAGGATGTCTTTACCAGCAAGAGTCTCAGCCTCAAACAGAACATCATAATTTACAGTAAACTGTTCTTTATATTCCAGGTCATGACCTGTTGCGATCGCATAATCCGTATCGGAATGCTCGATCTCTGCATCATCCATGAGTTTGCCTGCATCATTGTAGATCTTGATAGATCCGTCAACGATCTTGGCTCCCTCTACCTGAAGTGCGTCCTTGATAATCACGTTACGTGCAGTTGTGCCCTTTTCTGTATTGGAAACAACTACGGTATAATGACCGGTTTCTCCTACTTTGTAGGATGTCTTATCGGATGTCTTTTTGATTTCAAGTCCAGGAGTCTCATCTACAATGTGGACACAGTTGTCCTGTCTCTCTTCCTCAGTATTCTCACCTTTTGCAGTTGCAACGTTTACGATATCCTGATCATGAAGGGATGGATCTGTGAAGACTACTGTATAGAATACTTCCAGCTTATCTTCGATTGTCAGGTCTGCTCCTGTATTGATCACGAATGCATTGTCTGCTGTCTGCTCGATCTCAGCACCGTCAAGTTTCTCTCCGTTCAGGCGGACATTGATCTTGGAAATCTTCATGCCTTCCTTTTCGAATGTATCGGTAACAACTACCTGTTTTGCAGTGATGTTGTCGCGAAGTTCACGGATTGTCAGTTTGTACTGAGCCTTTTCACCGACCTGATATTCTACTTTATCGGATTCCTTAACAATGTCAAGGGCTGGTCCGTAAACAAGAACCTCATGCTCATCCTCTACAGGGATATTTTCCTTGGAATTGGCAGTTACGGTGTTATGGATACTCTGTCCTGCAAGATCCTCATCTGTGATCTCTACGGCATATTCAAGTGTCAGTTTGGATTCTTTGTCGATTCCTAACGGGTTATATTCACCGTTCTGGAAGTATCCGGAGTCACCCTTCTCATCATCAGCCTTGGACATATCAACTGTGGTATATCCGGATTTATTGTTGATCAGGTTGCGTCCTGTGTTTACAGTAAATGTGTTGCCATTTACTTCAACACTTTCCGGCTCGATCTTGTTACCGTCTTCGTCGATCAGGACGATGGAATTTTTCTGAAGTTTTACTCCTTCAGTGTCGATAACATCAGTGATCGTGATGTCTCTTGCAAGGCATCCTGCCTGTTCCTGAGTTACGTCTACCTGATATGTGACAGTGTCACCAACCATGTGTTCATAACGGTCGGAATCTTTGATCACCTTGAGTTCTGGACTGTTGATCCAGATTCTCTCAGAATCTTTTACTTCACTTGCATTATCAGCAGCAGCTTTTCCTGTATTGATAATTTCATATCCGTTTAAGATAGAACCTGGTGTGCAGTGATATGTGATAACAACCGGTGTTGTTACGTTGTTAAGAGTATCGCCTGTTGTACAAGGAAGGTTATCAATAGTAACCTGGAAGCCACCGTTTACACGCTCAACATTGTAGTTGACTGGTTCTACGGATGTCTCATTGTAATGGTCAGGATCTAACTGGTTTGCAGGATCGTCTGTTCCGGCTACCGGGTTCACATATGTTTCCGGAACACCTTCAACAGTAATACTGCTCTCATCCAGTTCCATACCTACAGGAATGGTTGTATCGGAAATTACTACGTTTCTGGCAATGGAACCTTTCTGGTTATTGTTAACTACCAGTTTGTATTCAACATCATCACCAACGCGGAACTCATATCCTTCACGTCCGTCCTGAGCATCCTCTTCTCCGCCTGCAGCATACTTATTTACCATCTGTTTATCAATAGATAAAGCAGCAGTGTTAATATATGCCTCAGCATCATCTGATTTCTCAATACCGTTTGTTGCGGATACAGTACCAACGTTTACACCTTCTGCTCCGTTTCCGGCTTCCAGTGCTTCGCAGGTAAATCTGATATTTACATCATTTCCTGCCGGAAGGTTGCTGATCTTTAATTCCCAGCCATTTCCAACCTGTGTCAGTTCTTTTGTGATAGGAGTTGTGACGGTTTCATTCCATAAGGATTCATCCACGTCATTTGTCTTATCTGCTGTTCCGGCTACATGGTCGTCAAAGCTGTCCGGGATTCCTGTAACAGTCATTTCCTCAGCAGGAGTCGGTTCATGTTCTTCTGGATTAGTTGCATCCGGAAGATCTGTATCACCAGTTCCATCCTGATCTCCATTCAGTTCTGGAAGATCAAGGTCTGTATCACCATCAGAATCTGTTCCGTCCTCATCCAGGTCAATGCCTGCATTTGCAAGGATCTCATCTTCTGTCATGGACTGTTCCGTATCATTATCAAGAGCTGCTAACTGTTCATCGATCTCATCCTCTACGGATTTGGATGTATCACCTGTCTGTACATCTACAGAATCAAAATCAAGTTTGAATCCTGCAGGGATGTCTTTATCAGTGATGATCACGTTACGTGCCACTGTTTTGCCTGCGGCACCGATCTTCTCTTTCTCACCTTCATCAATGTCTGCATATTTTTCGTCATCGGCAAGATCCTGTGTACCCTCGTCATTCACGTTCTTGACTGTGATATTGAACGGTACATGATCACCTACCTGCCATTCGTATGCATCGGATGTTTTCTCGATGTCAAAGTAAGCGGTGTTTACATAAACTTCTGCATCATCCTGTGCGGTCTGCGGTTCCTGATTTTCATCAAGGCTTAAGAAATTGTCTGCTGTTGCAGATACAACGTTCTGGCTTTCCACACCGTTTGCTGCTTTTGTTGCAATACAGCTGAATGTAATATTCAGAGGCTGTTTGGATGTAAGGTATTTCGCATTGATTGTCCAGCTGTTTCCATCACTTGTGACTTCCACATTGTTGTCTCTCTCTTCTGTTGCAATGGTTGTTGTTCCATCTACAACCGGCCATCCGATAGATGTATCTTCGCCACCCATCTCGATCGTCGGGTCACCCTGAAGCTCCAGTCCCTCTGGAATATCAATATCGGAAACTTCCACATTCTGTGCGATCGTATAGTCTGCAGTATTCTTTACGCTTACTGTATAATTCACAGTATCGCCTACTTCATACTCATAACGGTCAGCTACCTTATCAACAGTAAGAACCGGGCTGTTTACCCATACTTCTGCGCTGTCGGAAGCAGTAATGCTGCTGCCGTCATCATCCGTAAAGTTATCTGCCTCAGCTGTTACAGTATTGATCCAGTCCTGTCCATTAGAATCCGCTGTTGCGATGCACTTGAATGTGATCTTGATTGACTCATTGTACTGCAGTAACGGACATGTCAGGATCCATCCATTTCCCTCTTCAGTAGAAGACATTGAAGGAATGGTTCCGCTGTTCGGTCCGGATACTTCCCATCCATTGTTCACCAGTTTCAGGCTTGAAGGGATATCAGTATCTTTTACGACAACATTTGTTGCATATCCATCCTGTTTTGTCTGAGTCACCTCAACAGAGTAAGATACTTCATCTCCGACTTTCCAGTCGTCATATTTTGCATCTTTTTCCACTGTCAATTTAGACTTGATCTCATCAGTTACCCAGCACTCCTCAGAATCCAGCTGTGTTGTTTCCTTAGCATCTTTGACATGATACCGTACAGTAGACGCATTCGGAACATAGAAGGTATATCCTGTGTTCTCCGGATCATTTGCGATCCATGGTGCCATAAAGGTATAAACATCTTTTGTCTTGATTCTGTGTACAGTAAGGCGAACCATAAACTCCTGATCAGCTTTCTTGAAGTCACTGGACTTCATATAGTCAGCTTTTGCAGAAGCGGTAATAGTCTGACCTTTAATCGAGAGATTAAAGTCATTGGACACGTTCGTGCCATCCTTATCAGTAATAGTGATATGATGAGTATCATCAATTGTCAAACAGTCTTCCAGAGTATCCACGATCTCGTAGGAATCTGTTTCAGCTCCCGGACCTGCTGTCTTGATCAGATAATCGTAATCATCATAATCGTTGATCTCAAAGGCATCTTCCGGGGATGCAGCTTTGTATGCATCATCGTAAGAACCGCCCTTCTGGACTACTACTTTCTCGATTGAAGGATCGTTTGGTTCTGGATCCCCACCTGGAGTAGGAGTTGGTGTAACAGGAATAGTATTAATTAAAGACTCTGCTGTATACTCGAAATAATGACCAGAGATCATACCCGCTTTATTTTTATTCCAGCTATAACACGTATTCGCGGGCATACCCCACTGTTTGTTATACTCCGTATCATGTACAACTTTATTGGGCTGACCGGCACGGAACCACATAATAAAAGTTGGGCTTCCTGTTAATAATGCCTGAACCCATGATTTTTTTTCACTAGGGGAAGTTGTTTCATCACTTTTTGAAACATACCAACCATCCTGTTCAGTGATAAACTTTGAACCTTTGAGTTTATATACGTCTAAGTCACCCTTCTGATTTCCTGCAATCTTTATTGCCTGTCCACCATCAATATCCCTGATAGTAATATAAGAAGTGAGTTTCTCTACCTGTCCAGCTGGGATATCTTCTGAACCATTGTCCTCTGTCCATTTAGACCAGGTAAAACTACACTGTACATTTTTTAATCCGGAAATACCAACAGACGACTTCTTTGTGTCAATATAAATATACGGACACTCTGGCTTTGTGGTAATCTTAGAATACTGTTTGTCCCTTGTACTACTATCAGCCATATACCAGATATAACCATCAGACTCGTATTTTTCAACACGCATGGTCAGGTTGTAATACTGCTTGTTTTTCTTGTCATATCCGGCCTTGTAATAAGTAATAGTTGGATGAAATTGGTCTTTACGAACAGTCCACTGCTTGCCGTCAAAAGTTGCAAAACCAGATTTTGTTCTGATACGCAGAAATCTTCCGGATTTGTCTTTCCATAAAGAACCATTCTTATTTTTATCAAAATCATCATTTGTCGAATAACCGGATATTTTTTCCGGAGTAGGATTAATTAAAATATCTCTTTCTGGATTATACGTTCTCAGAGCTGAGAGCTTTGTTCCGGAAGAGATCTCCTGTAATGGATAACTGTCTGCAGCGGAAACACTTACTGCAGAAGTTGGGATATACCCAATAATGGTACTAAGTACCATAAGAAGAGATGTAAACAAGGAAATCACCTTATTACACAGCGCGCTTTTCTTCTTTCTTTCCATAAAGAGCTCCTTTCAAAAAAATAAGTTTCACTTTTCCGCCAATAAATCGTACCGGCGGCGACTTATTTCCCCAAAGGGCTCCCATGGCAAACGCAGTTTTGTCATGTGGCGGTGAGCCAGTTTTATGTCTCATCCGCCGGAACCTCCTTTCCTATTTTCTCATCCTCAATCGGGACATACATAATATGAAAAAAAAATAAAAAAATGTTCATAGCCGAAATCTTCATATCAGCATTTGCTTTTCTAATTAATAGAAACCTGATAAAAGAACTTTCATATCGGCCATGCCATTTATTCCGCAAGTTTCTATCTGTCCTTAATCGGATATTTTTAATATGAAGAAAATGAAAAATAAGTTCATAACCTCTGATACTCTACACTACATGTTGTTTCATTCGAAAAAGTGAATTCGAATTCACTTTTTTACTTAATGATTCTTCAGAAGCATTAC
>OOCH01001902.1_pt1 | contig 14637 bp, 13 predicted proteins | sample 1671641 | NCBI WGS metagenome assembly OOCH01 (sample SAMN06348177, study PRJEB24527) | human gut metagenome | biome: human gut; feature: ankylosing spondylitis patient; material: feces | host: Homo sapiens | place: China | collected 2015-10
TGAGCAGAGAACCGTTTGAAGCCATGCCCGATGTGATGGACGCAAAGCAGCTTGCCGAATCGTTACAGATTTCCAAAGCGGGGGCATACAACCTTTTGAGCAGCCCAGATTTCCCGACCTTGCGGATCGGCGGGCGCAAATTGGTGATGAAAAATGAGCTGGTGGAGTGGCTGAAAAGCCACACGAACAGAACACCATGAAAATGCAGTCAAGAGCTGGAAAAGTGGCAAATCAGTCGGTAGGGCAAAGTGAAATGTACCCCGCATTGTTTTGGGCGTTTCCATCAAAAAATCGCAGCACTTTTCCAATTCAAGAGCTGAGAAAAAATCGTGAAGATCAGGAGGTTTTATGAGAACAGGGCTTACCAAAAAGCAAAAGACAACGGTGATCTATTTTGACGAGTATGGCGGTATCATTGAGGTGCAGACCCACAACACCGATCTCAAAAAGCGGCTGACAGCATTTGCGGCAAAGCACCCGCAATGCTGCCGCCAGACCGACGATGATGAGCAAGGCGGGCTGACCTTTGAGATTGAGAAAGGGCGGCTGAGCTTTCGACTGACTGCACCGTATAGTGAGGAACGGCGCAGGGTGGCAAGTGAACAGGCAAAACAGAACGGTATTCATAAAAAGGTCGCTGATTTACCATGAAGAAGGCGTTGATGTAAGCCGCTTTATATGCTATGCTTATTAGTGAGAAGTCGTTGGCAAACCGTGAGTTGTGGGGGTGAAAACAAATGAAGTATTTAGTTTTATTAGCAGGCTGTGGCCTCGGTGATGGTTCATGTATAGAAGAGGTAATTCTGACATATACAGCGCTTGATAAATATGGGTGTGATTACACTCCTGTCGCAGAAGATGTTTCCGTTCCGTCTGTGAACCACCTGACAGAACGCGCAGCAGAAAAACGAAATGTCCTTATAGAAGCAGCCCGCATCGGCAGGGGACGCATTAAAGATATTCATGAGGTTGATTTTGCAGAATACGATGCATTGATCATACCCGGTGGAATCGGTTTATTGAACAATTATAGAGACTCCAATGTGATAAAAACGTGCGTCACACATTTTATTAGCGAAAAGAAACCTGTCGCTGCCATGTGTGCGGGAATCGACTTTCTCCGCCGTTTCTATGGAAGTAATCTATTGGCGCGTGAGATGAAAGAACTAACTGCTGAAAAATTCTGTTTTGATGCTGAAAACAATGTTTATTACACGCCTGCTTTCAGAAAAACCAACAGTAGCTATACGGCGCTATTGGGCGTCGATTCTATGATTTGTGCGTTGAAACAGGGTAATTCAACCCCACCACAAAGCTGGCATTGATCCTTTGCATTGCGCTGGACAAGTAATTTGAAGAACTGTTTTATTTTTAAGGAGGAAGCGAATGGATCATATCGCTCTTTTGATTTTAGGCATATTCATCGCCATCATTGGAATCGTGAACATAATGGGGAATATCAGCACAATACATTCCTACAACCGAAGAAAGGTCAGGGAAGAGGATGTACCGAAGTATGGGAGAGCCGTCGGCACAGGTACACTGATCATCGGTGTATCTTTGATAGCGGCATTTGTCACAACTTTCTGGAGTGAAACGGCAATGTCTTTCATTGTTATTCCGGCGCTCGTCATCGGCTTGGGCTTTATCTTGTATGCACAGTTCAAGTACAATAAGGGAATCTTCTAACTCATTCTTTGAAAAACCTATTGACTGTCACCTTGGGGGATAGCTTATCCTGTATGTGGAGGTGAGTACAATGCTCATAAATGAAGTATGCAAAGAATGTAACCTGACCAAAAAAGCAGTTGAGTATTACACAGAACAGGGACTAATCCAACCAAGGATAACAGAAAACGGGTATCGGCAGTTCTCCGAGACAGATGCTTTGAAGCTCAAGCGGATTGCAGTTATGCGCGGACTGGGCTTTTCCGTTCCAGAGATTCGCACAATTCTTGAGAATGATACTCATACAGCAATTTACGATGTCCTCAACAGGAAAGAGCTTGAAATCGTCGAGCTGCAAACAAAGCAGGCATTTTTTGCGACGCTCTGCTTACCGGACATGGCGCAGCAGATATGTTCCTTGTCAATATTTTCTTTTGTGATCCGAATATAGTTCATCGGTTATTCCTCCAATGCCGTTGTTCTTTCGTTTTGGCGATGGCAATTCATCGAACATTGCCTCAAAGAGCTCTGTAAGAAACACTTTGCTATCAACTTCATCCACCAGCAGCATTTCTTTCGCTCCCTCATACGGGAGCTCACAGATTGCCGCAGGCATAAGTTCCAGAGCGGATCTTGTTTTCTTTACAAGCAGTCGATCATCATAGATTCCACCGACGATTTTACCTCGGTAATAGAGGATAAATTCTCCCATCATAGGACGGTAAGAAATATCGTCCAGATCGGATAGCTGTTCCAGAATGAAATGAAGATACTCTTTACCGGATGCCATTTTTTCCTCCTGTTCAGAACAGTTGCCCCGTCAGCTTCCGCTTTTCCTTCTTCGGAAAAGTCGCTTCAAATCGTTCAAAGCCCTCCGGGTCTTTCTCACAGACAAAATGTCCCACTGGGTCTTTGTAGGTGCCGGAGATACCGTCCAAAAAACCGGGCGTCAGCTCCTTGATGAGAAAATAATCCGCTTCAGGGTCGTCGGCATAGCGGATACCCTTTATTTTGGCAGGCACAAAGCCGGACTTGCCGTAAAAGTCAATATTGCCGGTGATGGCAAGTGCTCCTGCACCCATTTCCTTGGCTTTTTCCATGGAATAGTCCAGCAGCTTCTTTCCGTAGCCCTGCCGCTTGTATGCGGGCGCAATGCCGATGGGGCCGAAGGTCATGATCGGCACCTTTCTTCCGTCATCGCAGTCGATTTCCGACCACACATAGATGACCTGCCCGATCAGCTCGCCGTCCAGCTCCATGACGAAGTCCAGCTCCGGCACAAATGCCGGGTCATCCCGATAGCAGTGCAGCACATAGTACTCCATGCAGCCGGGGCGGTAGACATTCCAAAAGGCCTCGCGGGTCAGGTTTTCAACATTGCGATAGTCATCTTTGGTTTCCAAACGAATGGTGATCTTCTTTTCTGACATGGCGTTTCTCCTTATCTCTTGTCAATAATTTTGTCGATCAGCCCGTAAGCAAGGGCTTCCTGCGCCGACATGTAGTTGTCGCGCTCCGTATCGGCGGCAACCTGTGCAAAGGTTTTTCCCGTATTCTCGGAAAGAATGCGGGTCAGCCGCTGTTTGGTTTTCTGCATTTGTTCGGTCACGATCTGAATATCCGTGACCGGGCCGTGTACGCCGTTCCCAGCGATCAGCGGCTGGTGGATCATGTTTTCCGCATTCGGCAGTGCGATCCGCTTGCCCTTTGCGCCGCCTGCTAACAGGAAAGCGCCGAAGCTCGCGGCCAGACCGATGCAGATGGTGGACACGTCGCACTTGAGATACTGCATGGTGTCGTAAATCGCAAACCCGGCCGTGACCGAGCCTCCGGGGCTGTTGATGTAGAACTGAATATCCTTGTCTGGGTCTTGTGCTTCCAGAAACAGCATCTGCTCGACGATGGAACTGGCGGATGCGTCCGTTACTTCCTCACCGAGAAAAACAATTCGGTCGGAGAGGAGCCGGGAAAAAATGTCGTAGCTACGTTCGCCGCGACTGGTTTGTTCGATCACATAGGGAATGATGCTCATATATGTTTACTCCTTGATTTCTTTTGGTTTCATACAAAACAGGTGAATGCCAAGCGCCGCATTGAAGCCTGTTGCAGCAAACACGCTGAAACGCTCGACCACGCCGAAATACTCGGCAGGGACGATTTTCATACCCATTGCGCCCACAAGCATCATGGCCAATGCGACAGCGGCGCAGACACCATAAGAACGACAGTTTTTGCTCTTGGCTCCTGCGACGATGATCATGGTCAGTGATACGATGGACAGCAGCACCACCAAAGCGGTTGTGACCATGTGCATCACATCCTGAAAGGCCCCGGCATAGCCGCTGCTACTGAGCGGGAACATCCGATACCCGACCGCCGAGATCCACTCCATGATGGCGAACAGATAAATGCCCGAACGGAGCAGCTTGGTTTTCTGTCCTTGGATGCCGATACAGACGACGGTCGCGCAAACGACCTCGCACGCATTGTAAAGGGCGCTCAGCTGATTCCAGAGTGCCAGCGATGGCGCATTGGCGGCACTCAGGTCGCTGACAGCCTGTGCCATCCAGTTATAGCCGGGATAGGTCAGCGGCGCAAACACGACCGCCGCCGTGTACGAAAGAAAGCTGACAACGCCCAGCAGCCCTAATTTTTGAGTCAAAGATCGCTTCATTTTATCGCTCCCTGTGCTTATCAAGTTTGGCTTTCCCAAAAGCACCGATAGGGCTGAAAGCCTGCTGCCGCATAGAATTTCTGCGCCGACTCATTGAATGTCCAGACATCCAGTGTCACCTGATCAAAATCTCGATGTTTTGCTTGCGCTTTGCAAATGTCAGCAAAAGGATTGAATCGACACGGTGAGATGTGCCGCATGGGCAGCGCAAAGATCACAAGCCCGATCCACGAAAAGGATACCTTCAGATTCATAAAGCAACACCGGCTTTCACAGCAAATTCAGGCAGCTTTGCGGGCTTTCCATAAATGGCAATCAGCGCGCGGAACTCCCGGCGGAACGCCTCACGCAGCTCTGCCTCCGTCAGGTGCAGATGATCCGTATTGGCGAGAATCGCCAGTCCGTAGGTAAAGTAGATCATATCCTGATGAAAGCGGCGTGCGACGTCCTCCGCATATCCGAATTCATCGACGATCACGCCGATGACCTCCTGCATCAGAACATCGCTTTGATATGCCCCTGGCTGTTCGCCCTCCAGATAGAGCCAGCGGAACAGCTGCTTTTCCTCGGCAGCGAATTTGACGAAGCCCATGCCGTAGCTGCTGTAGCGGCTGTCGCTCCCCTCGTGGGCGCGCAGAGAATCCCGCACGCGCTGTGTGTGCAGTTCGATCGCACGCTGCGTCAGCGCGGCCTTCAGTTCGTCCATGTTCTTGAATGAAAAGTAGATCGGCTGCGTGGAGCAGCCCAGTTTTTTGGCGACGCTGCGGGCATTGATGGCGGAAAAGCCATCGTCACGCAATACCTCCACCGCAGCGTCGATGATCTGTTCCTTTGAAACTTTTCTGACTGCCGGCATAAGCACCATCCTTGTATAATAACACTGCGTTATATATAACGCAGTGTTATTATATCTTGTGGGACGTGATTTGTCAAGCGGCATGTTATTCTCCTGTTTCAATGGAGAAAACCCGGAAGTTCCACCCGGCATAGCTTGACACCGCCGCGGTAAAGTGCTATAATAACGACAGTCATCCCATGACCATAGAACATTCATTGTCCTATAAAGAATGCAGAACATGGGAGTTCAACACAAGGGAGGAATGTATAACATGAAACGAGTGATCGCACTGCTGCTGACGCTGGTCATGCTGCTGGGCCTGGTGCCCACGGCTCTGGCCGCCGAAGCCGCCGCCCCCGACGGGACCGTGGTGAAGGCGGAGGAGGTCAGCGGCACCCCCCGGCTGGACGCCATGGCGGAGAACGACTCTGCGGCGGAAACCACCCAGCCCACCGGGCATCAGCCCGATGATATGGTGACCATCCTCGTGGAGCTGGAGCGCGCTCCCGTGCTGGAGGGCTTTGCCGCGAAGAAAACGGCTTCCACCAGCTCTGCCGGTGCGGAGATCGCCGCCTATCTTGCCGGCGGCCGCGCGGAGAAACAGGATGCCGCCATTCGCCGGGATCAGAAAAAGGTCTTTGCCGAGATCCAGGCGGCCCAGCCCGCCGCTCTCCAGGCGGAGGGCACCTCCACTGCCGGCGCCCCTGAGCTGATGGAGCAGTGGACGGTGCTCTTTAACGGCATGGCCGTCCGCGCCCCCTATGGCATGCTGGATACCATCCGCAGTCTGAAGGGCGTGAAGTCCGCCCATGTGCAGCATGTTTACAGTCAGCCCGCCTCTCCGGCCACCAATGCCGGTGTGGCAGGCTACAGCTATGACATGGTCCACCTGCAGGAGGTCTGGAACAAGGGCTACACCGGCAAGGGAATGCTGGTGGCCGTGGTGGATTCCGGCCTGGACATGGAGTATTCCAGCTGGTGGAGCGATGAGGAGGGCGCTAACGTCACCGGTCTGCGCCGGGTCCACGAGGCCTTCCGGGACGACTCCTTCTACTCCCAGCTCAGCGACAGCGACCTGCGCTATACCAAGGAGTCCCTGCTGGCTTTCCTGAACGGCCGCCAGCTCAATGCCAATAGGCTGAGCCCCGCCTCCAACGAGGCCATGTACAAGACCCGCAAGGTCCCCTTCGCCTTTGACTACGCCGGAGACGCCGACCCCTATACCGGCGAGATCATCAGCGGCGACGTCAACGTCCGCAACAGCGGCAGCAACCACGGCACCCACGTCTCCGGCACCGTGGCGGGCTTTGTCCAGAGCCAGGAGGGCGAGGTCCTCTTCTCCGGCGTAGCCCCCGATGCCCAGCTGATGATGATGAAGGTCTTTGCCGACGGCGGCAACTCCGGCGCCACGGAAAGCGCCATTCTCAACGCCCTGGAGGACGCCATGACCCTGGGCGCCGACGCTGTGAACCTGTCTCTGGGCTCCGACAACGGCTTTGCCTATGACGACACCGCCATCCACGGCGTTTATGCCCGGCTGGAGCAGGCCGGCGTCATTCTGATGACCGCCGCCGGCAACAGCGAAAACTCCCCCGCCCAGGGCAATGAGCGGGGCGGCCTGAACCTGGCGGAGGACCCGGATATCTCCATGATGTCCTCTCCCGCCGTCTACCCCTCCAACCTGGCGGTGGCCTCCATCAACAGCACCATCAACATGCAGAGTGTGCTGAGCTGGAACGACGCCCAGGGCCAGAGCCATACCGTGCCCTTCTCCGACCCCAACGAAGTGGCCATGAAGGGGAAGTTCCCCGAGAGCCAGAGCTTCGTTGTGTATGACGCGGGCTACGGCACCTACATGGACTACTACAACGCCGGATTCAGCAACGGCTACAACGGCGGCAAGACGGGTATTGCCCTGGTCAAGCGCGGCAGCGCAGACGGCAGCACCCTCTCCTTCGCCGACAAGATCAACAATGCCAGCAGCTTCTCCGGCACCAACTACATGGGCGAGAGCTACGGCGTGCTGGCTGTGCTGGTTTATGACAGCGACCCCGCCGCCACCACGCTTATCAACATGAACACGGACAACACCTCGCTGACCTCCGCCTTTATTTCCGGCGTGGACGGCGCGGCCATGATCGATGCGCTGAACGCCGGGCAGGAGGTCCGCATCACCGTTCACCAGCAGGACCAGCTGTCCGACTGGGAGGAGGGCGGCCAGATGTCCTCCTTCACCTCCTGGGGCAGCGGCTCCGGACTGGAGCTGAAGCCCGAGATCACCGCCCCCGGCGGCAACATCTGGTCCACCGTGATGGACAGCAGCTATGTGGAGGGCGCCGGGAAGTACGATGACTATACCGGGTCCTACAGTCTGATGAGCGGCACCTCCATGGCGACGCCCCATATGGCGGGCCTGGCCGCGCTGGTGGAGCAGTATGTCAAGTCCCAGCATCCCCAGCAGGACGCCGCCGCCAGCGCCGACCTGACCAACCATCTGCTGGTGAGCACCGCCGTGCCCCAGCAGGAGAACGGCGTATACGTCTCTCCCCGCCGCCAGGGCGCCGGCCTTGTGAACGCAGCCGCGGCCATTTCCACCCCTGCCTACATCGATGTGGACGGCAAGCTGGTGGGCAAGCTGGAGCTGGGCGACGATCCCGGCTGGAGCGGCAGCTATGATCTGGACTTCCGGGTGGAGAACCTGGGCAGCGACACCCTGAGCTACAGCATGAAGGCCGTGCTTCTGCGGCCGGATACCGCAGAGCAGGACGGCAAGACCATGGTCCTTGCCAGCGATGTGCTGATCCGTGAGGTGGATCTGGGCAGCGTCAGCGTGCCCGCCGGCGGCACACAGGTCAGCCGGACCGTTTCCCTCACCGCTTCCGACATCGCCGCCATCCGCGACCTGTTCCCCAACGGCAGCTATGTGGAGGGCTTTGTGATCCTCACCGCCGCCGACGGCTCCGCGCCTCAGATCGGCATGCCCCTGCTGGCCTTCCTGGGCGACTGGACCTCTGCCCCCATCCTGGACCGCGCCAACTGGTTCGACGAGCCCCAGGACGGCGAAAACGTGATGAACAACGACTGTACCCTGGGCGTCAACGTGGTGGGCAGTACCATCCGCAGCGCCGGGGAAGTGGTGAACTTCCTGAACCTGGGCCAGAACATCTTTGATACCGACATTGCCGCCGAGAGCAAGCAGACAGTTTTCCACCAGGAGAACTTTGCCATCTCCCCGGACGGCAGCGGCTATTTCGACGCCATTGACGACCTTGAGCTCTATCAGCTGCGGGATGCCAAGCTCTTTGTCACCGAGGTCCGGAACAAGAACACCAACGAGCTCTATTTCCGCACCTTCAACACCTATGTGCCCCGCAGCGTCTATCAGGCCGGCTACGGCGTGGTCCTGCCCATGTCCCTTTACTACTTCACGGATGCCTGGGACGGAACGGACCTGAACGGCGACGTCCTGCCCAACGGCACCCAGTGCGTTTACACCATTACCGCCTATGGCGAGGGTGACTACGGCGACACCGTGGACAATGAGGAGCTGGGCCGCCCGGTGACGGACTTCGAGTCCTTCGTGGACGGCAAGGAGCCCACCTTCAACGGCCACAAAATGGACAAGACCGGCGACGTGCTCTCCTTCGACGTGCTGGTGGACACCCAGGCCCCCAAGCTGGAGAACAACGCCGTGACCTTCTATCAGAAGGATGGCCGCACCTATATGCAGGGCACCGTCTATGACGAGGACGGCTCCCTGGCCTCCGTGGCGGTCCACGCCCAGGTGAGCCGGACCTATACCGACTCCACCGGCCGGGAAATCACCGAGTACAACATCGATCTGCTGAATCCCCTGTATTCCCAGAGCATTTATGACGCCGATACCCACACCTTCACCTTCACCGCAGATGTGACGGAGTATCGCGGCAGCTACAACTGGACCGGCAACGTGTATCTCTCCTGCGGCGACTATGCGGCCAATGACCGCACCTATGCCATCAAGGTGGACGCCTCCCAGGGCCTGACCCTGTCCCAGACATCCGCCCGCCTGCACCCCGGCCAGAGCTTTGACCTCAGCGTGAACAACAACACCGGCTCCACGGCGCCCATCACCCGCACCTCCAGCAACCCCGAGGTGGCCACGGTGGATGAGTTCGGTCATGTGGTGGCTGTGGCTCCCGGCCAGGCCATCATCACCGTGTCCAACGGCACCTACTCCGCCCTGTGCGTCATAGCGGTGGAGGCATCCTCCACGGAGGTGAAGGACTTCAAGCTGTCCATGGACCACTTCTCCGGCCTGAAGCCCAACGGCGCCATCACCGTCCGGGTGGTGGACCTGCAGCCCGCCGATGTGGAGATCTATCAGAATCAGTGGCTGGTATATGAGGACGACGAGGACTGGGCGGGCCTGGTCAGCGTCTCCCAGAACAGCAGCGACGCGCTGGAGGGCCTTATCGACCTGAACTATCAGGCCTCCGCGGACAAGATCCCCTCCGGAACCGGCCATCTGGACGTCACCATCAACGGTGTTACCCGGACCATGACCTTTGACTGGGAGGACGTCTATCAGACCTCCGACCAGGAGGACCTGCAGTCCGACGCCTACTACAACGAGCAGACCTATTACGTCACCGCCGGTGAGACCGCCAGCCTCATCGCCCGGTATCGCCAGACCCACTCCTTCTCCGATGTGAAGCTGTACACGGCCCAGGGGTATGTTTCCGGCGGCAGCGACAATCCCACCACCGCCGCCACCGGCCTGGTGCTGGACGGCCCGGACTTTGTCCTCTCCGGCAGCGAGCCCTGGCGCGGCAGATTGGTGAACACCGAGGGCTATGCCCTGCCGGAGTCCATCCATGTGGTTTACCGCTATGATTACGGCTATGAGTATGAGCTGACGGAAAACGCCATGTACAATGGCTATACCTATGACCGTACCACCGGCGATATCGTCGTGTCCGCCCCCTACGGCTCCTCCACCACGGTGGTGATCCGGGCAGACGGCACGGAGAAGGCCGGTAATCCGGCGGGTGCCCTCTCCGGCGTCACCTATGACCGTCCCGACAGCACCTACGGTCCCTTCAACTGGACGGTGACGGAGGGCGGCGGCAAGCTGGAGACCGCCGAGGACGTCAACGTTAACGGCACCCGCAAGAACGTTGCCTATTACACCCCCTCGGAGCCCGGCGTCAGCTATCTGACCGCCACCACCAAGGACGGGCAGTATCATGTGAACTTCGCCGTGGTCTGCCTGCCGGTGCAGGCCAATACCCTGCGCCTGGATGATACCCGGGCCACCCTGCATCCCCTGGAGACTCTGGCGCTGAACGCGACGCTGACTCCTACCCCCACCCGGGCGGAGGACGCCGCGCTGACCTGGACCTCCTTCAACCCCGAGGTAGCCACCGTGGATGAAAACGGCGTTGTCACCGCCCACAAGCCCGGCTACGCTTACATCAAGGTGTCCACCGATATCAACACCAGCGTCACCGCCTACTGCGTGGTGGAGGTATTGCCTGGTCAGGGCTATACCGTGACTCTGGACGCCAACGGCGGCATGGTGAAGCCCGACTCCGTCAGCGTCCAGTACGGCATAGCTGTGGGCCAGCTGCCTGTGCCCGTCCGTGAGGGCTATACCTTCGACGGCTGGTATGACGAAAACGGTGCGCAGTACACCGAGGACACCATATATGCCATCGCCGGAGACGCCACCCTCACTGCCCGCTGGACCGCCAATATCTACGAGATCACCCTGGACGCCAACGGCGGCGTCACCGACGTGGCCCTGGTCCAGGTGACCTTCGGCCAGGCCGTGGGCGCCCTGCCCACACCTACCCGGGAGGGCTATGTGTTCCTGGGCTGGTTCGACGAGGTTGGCAGCCGCTATGATGCTTCCACCGTCTACAGCACAGCCGATGGTGTGACCCTCACCGCCCGCTGGGGTCAGGAGGACAGCACCTTCACCATTACCCTGAACGCCAATGGCGGCAAGGTGGAGCCCTCTGCTCTGGCGGTGGTATACGGTCAGGCTGTGGGCACCCTGCCCGTACCCACCCGGGAGGGCTATACCTTCGGCGGCTGGTACGACAAGGACGGCAACCGCTACGACGCCTCCAGCGTGTACAGCGTCAAGGGTGACACGACCCTGACGGCCCGCTGGATCGAAAACAGTGTCCAGACCGGCGACGGGTTCCCCATCTTCCTGCTGAGCGGCGCGATGATGGCGGCTGCCGCAGGCGCTGTGATGCTCCTGCTGGATGAGCAGGACGCACCGCTGACCGAGGCCGAGCAGAAGCTGGTGCAGACCGTCGCCGGATTCTTGGGCCGTCAGATGGAAAATTAAAAAACCGCCCTCCGGCGCGTCTGCGTCAGAGGGCGGAACTTTTATTTGGGAATGTCCAGCATCAATTTCAAAATGCGGATGGCCGAACGTTCAAGGTCGATGCGCTGCGGGCCGGAGGCATAGCGTTCCCCGTCGGCGAGGAACATGCCGCGATAGCGGCTGTCCACGATCCACGAACGCACAAGCGGGCTGTCCTCGCCGAGGACTTCGCCGCAGAACGTGCCGCTTGGAATGAGCGCTGCGCGATAGCTGCCCGCCGCGATCTCATACGGCAGGAGCCACGTGTCGCGGAGCGCGGACTGGCTCATTGCGGCATCTTCCGGCAGATCTCCATGGCGAAGCACGGCTGTGCCATACTTCGAAACGCCCTCGGCCAGCGCAGCGGCCAGAACGCCGGTGAGCACTGGGTCCTCCGACCAGCGGCCCGCGGCGTCTGCGGCGCGTGGATCGGCGAGCAGATTCAAGCTCGGGGCCAGCCAGAGATGGATGCCGAATTCCTGCATTTCGCGGCCAACAGCCCGGCCAACGGCCCGGCAGACATCCGGCGAGAACGCGGCGGCGAGCAGCGTGGCCGACGGAAAGGCCGTGGTATATTGCCGGCGGATGATCTCATCGTCCTCGCCGCGAATTTCTTTCGTCAGGCAAAGCCCTTCCGAACCGGCGGCAAGCTGCATCGCCGGGATGCGGTAACGCTCGAGCGCGGCGGATGCGCCCAGTGCGCCGGGCACCGACGCCGGGCAGAAGCCGAACTGGTCGACGAGCTGGCGCAGGCTGTGGTCGTCCATTGCGGCGACCAGCGTAAATACGCTGCACCGGCCCGCGCGGACGTCGTCCAGCGTATGTACTTCGTTGTCGCCGTAGCAGCCCTGGAAATCGCGGCCCTTTTTGCGGCTGCGCTTCGGGAGATTGCGCGGGGAGATGCGGATGGCATACTTGTGCGCAGCGGTCAGTTCCTCGGCCTCGCCGGGATAGGTGAATGCGGCTTTGCGGTCACGCACGCGGTCATTCGCCGGGGCATCCAGGCGGAGCGGCGTGACGGCCCGTACCATGGCGCGCTGCATCGAACGGAGCGAACCGGCAATGTATGTCCCACGGGAATGGAAGCCGACGCGGACGTCGTAATATCCCTCTTCCAGCGCAAAGGCACAGGCGCTCTCGCGGTAGGCGGCAAGCTCCGTGACCGGGAAGCGAAGCTGGACGGTCTCACGCTCGCCGGGGGCGAGCAGCTTCGTGCGGGCGAAGCAGTCGAGCAGCCAGACCGGCTGGGCCCCTGTGGGATCGGGCCGGGAGATATAAACCTGCACGGCCTCCCCGGCCGGCCAGGTCTCGCCGATGTTCTCCACCTCGGCACTGACGGTGACATCCGTGCCATCGAGTCCAACGCTCACGCTGCCGAGTGCGCACGTGCCATAGCCGAGACCGTAACCGAACGGCCAGCGCAGCTCCGCGCCGAAGGAATCAAAATAACGGTAGCCGACAAACTGGTCAGCCTGTGCGTTCGCCGCGTCGAAGTCCGTCCGCGAGACGGGCCAGGAGAACGGCAGGCGGCCCATCGGCAGCGCCTTCGCCGTCAGGACGTCGGCCAGCGCAGACCCCGCCTCCTGCCCGGCAATGCCCATCCAGACAATGGCCGGGCAGGCCATCGCGGCGTCGTTCAGTTCGACGAAGCCCGGCGTCGCGAGGACGAGGATCGTGCGGTCAAACGCGGTGGTCACGCTGCGGAGCATCTGCGTCTCGCTGTCCGTCAGCGTGCAGTCGGTCTGTTCCGGCCTGCGGGCGATGACGACGATGGCCGCGCGGTTGCAGCCCGCCAGTTCTTCCATGCTTAAAGAGCCGAGCGGATATTCGCCGCCCGCCGGGCGCTCCAGCGCCCACGTGCGGTACTTGTGGCTGAGCAGGCCGTCCGGCTTGACGGCGTCGCTCGCGCAAAGTCCGTCCAGCACAGAGACCTTGCGCCACGGGTCCATTGCTGCCTCACAGCAGGGCGTGAAGATCTGGCCGGAGCCGAACACGGCGACCGGCAGCGCCTCGCCGTCCTCCGCGGTCAGCGGCAGGGCGTTCTGTACATTTTTCAGCAGCACCATTCCGGCGGCTGCCGCGCTGCGGGCCGTCAGAGCGGCGTCCAGCATACGGGGTGTATATTCCATGGTTCGTTCTCCCATCAGTACGAGTAATTGTAAGTATCATATCATATTTGCGGCCGGTTGACAAACGGATTTCCGCTGTTTTGCGCAGCAAACGCGGTTTTTTACAAAAAGTTCATGCACGCGCTTTTGGGTGTGATAAAATAGAGAAAAACAATGGCGGCGGCTGCGCCGCAGATCTGCTGCGGCTGTATCTGGAAAAAGAGGGCTATCAGGCGACGATCGCCGCCGACGGCACACAGGGCATCGACCTCTATCGCAAGCTGCGGCCCGATCTGGTGCTGCTGGACGTGATGATGCCGGGTGTGGACGGCTGGGGCGTGCTCCGCGCCATCCGGCAGGACAGCCAGACGCCCGTCATCATGCTGACGGCCAAGGGCGAGACGACCGATAAGGTCTCCGGCCTGAAGCAGGGCGCGGACGATTACATCACGAAGCCCTTTAACATTCTGGAGCTGAAGGCACGCATCCGGGCACTGCTGCGGCGGTCCATGAACGGGAATCAGGCGGCCCAGAGCCGCCAGCGCACGCCGCTGCTGACCGTGGGCGACCTGAGCCTGGACACGGAGCAACGGGTGGCCCTGCGGGACGGAAAGACCATCGACCTGACCGCAAAGGAGTATGACCTGATCGAGCTGCTGATGAAAAACCCCCGGCGGGTGTACAGCCGGGAGAGTCTGATGGACCTGGTGTGGGGGTATTCCTACGCCGGAGATTATCGGACGGTGGACGTGCACATCCGACGGCTGCGGGAAAAGCTGGAGCCGGACCCCGCCAACCCGGTATACATTATGACGAAGTGGGGAGTTGGTTACTATTTCCAGGCTTAAAAACAAAGAAAAATGGAAGTTTCTGCGGAGTCTGCGCTTCCGCATCACGGTGATTCTTGTGATCATCGGCATTGTACCGTGTGTGATCCTTGAGAAGAGCATCGTAAACAGCTATGAGGACCGTGCGGTATCGGTGCGCA
>OOCH01001908.1_pt1 | contig 14580 bp, 11 predicted proteins | sample 1671641 | NCBI WGS metagenome assembly OOCH01 (sample SAMN06348177, study PRJEB24527) | human gut metagenome | biome: human gut; feature: ankylosing spondylitis patient; material: feces | host: Homo sapiens | place: China | collected 2015-10
CCTCCACAGCCAGCTCTGCCAATGCCTTTGCCTGCGCAGTGCTCATGAAGAACAGTGCCTTGGTGCCCTTATCGTCGCTCTTGATGCCCGCATTCTCCAGCGCTTTCTTTGCCAGCTTGTCCGCATCCAGTTCCGGGGCCAGTGCAAGGATCTGCGCCTTCACCAGTTCTGCGGCCTTTTTGGTGCGCTTGCCCACGTCCAGCTGAGCATTCTCCGCAAAGGCTGCGCGCATGGCGTGCTTCCATGCCTGCGAGGATACCCGGGCACGGAGCACACCGCCGTACACGGCTGTTTTGGGGCTGCCGGTATCGTCCCGGTTGATGCAGCTGGGCGGAACGGTCTGCAAAATGTGGAAATCAACATACAGGCGCTTATTCATGGTCAATTCTCCTTTTCTTTCTCATCCGGTGCAGGCTTCGGGTCGCGGTACAGGTCCCGTCCCCACCGCAGACGGACATTGGCGGGGGTCTGCGCATACCGCGGGTCGGTGCATTGCAATTCATACAAGTCTGCCGCAAGCTGCGGATAGTCCAGCGGGATGCCGCCATCCTTTGCCGCACTCAACAACTGGATCATGCCCCGCAGATGGTGGCTGATCTCGGTAATTTCTTCTGCGGTGGCCAGCGCATTGAACCGCCGGAGCACACTGGCCTCGGTCCAGTCCTGTCCGGCACTGTTCCGCTCTGCCAGCTGCCGCACCGCACGCCCCAGCGTGTTGCCGGGGCAGTTCATGGGGCGGTCGTTCCCCTGCTGATGCACAGCATACAGGGTCAGGGCAAGGTAGACCGCCCACTCTGCCGCCGAGGGAGCACTGCGCCCCTGAAAGCTTTCCGGCATTCCCAGCAAAAAGCATCCCCACAGCTCCGGCAGCTCGCCGGGTGCGTGGCCGATACCCCGCCGCAGCTTTGCCAGTTCTGCCCGCCGCTGGTTGTCCGGCAGAGCCTGAAGCCTGTGCAGCTGCTGCGCCGCATACAGTTTGACGTCCTGTGTTTTCATACAATTCCCCCTTTATGGTTCTGTTTTGGGATAGATTTCCCAAAGCCTTGTGCGGAAATGATTATAGGCCTTTGGCGCGGTATACAGAATGGTGCGCTCGGTCTTTTTATCCTTATCCACCACAATGCGGCGTCCCTTTAGGGCGGCATTTCCGGCCTCCATCACCATCTGCTTTCCCAGCTTTTCCGCGATGCTGCGCGCCCGTGTCTGCCAGCGCAGTGCTGCCTCATCCGGGTCGTCCTGTTCCGGGTCCACTGCCTGCAGCCACTGCCGGAAAGGCTGATCCACCGCAAAGTAGAATTGTGCACGAACCGCGCCGCCTGCATTTTCATTCCGGTCACCGGCGGCAATTGCCAGTTCCTGCGCAAAACGCCCGATCAGCGCCGCTGTCTGTTCACAGCGCTCGATTTCTCTGACGATCCGGCTCTGCCATGGGCGCCCTATCTCATCCAGAATCCCTGCCTGAAAGGTCAGGCTGTCGCTGAAAGAATCATTTACAAAAAAGTCCTTATCGCCATATTGGACACCGGAGATGCGGAAATGTACCTTTCTGCGGGGATCCAGAAGTTTCAATCTCTTTTCCTGCAACTTTTCGATCCAGCATACAATGCCCGGGCGATGCCCGCTGTCCTGACAAAAGACCGCCGGGAACTCCCGCCAGAATTGTTTGGCCGGGTCATGACGGCAGGGCACAAACACCACCGGTTCATTTTTCTTGATTGGCATCGTGCGCCAGATGGTCATCTGTTCGGCAAAGACGTTTTCTCTGGGGAAGAAATCTCCTCCCAGCAGACAGAACCCATCCACATTCTCCCCTGTCCTGTGCAGCAACAGCCTTCTGGATTGCAGGGTGAGCAGCTGTGCCGGGTTATCCGGGCAGCAAATTTCTGTCCGTTCCGTGCTCTTTGGTACTTCCAATTCCCAACAGGGCTTGCTTTCGCCCCAGCATTCCCGACCGTCGCGCAGCAGTGTCAGGTTCAGCATCAGGGTCTCGTACAGATTATCGCCCTGCGCCTGAATAAAACCGATCTTGCCCAGCCACCCGGCTCCTACGGATGGAAGTCCCTTTCCTTTTGGCTTTGCGGAGGTGTCATCATAGCCGTTCACGCACAGCAGCCACCGCGCCGCCTGCGGATAGCTCAGCTGCTCCTTGCTCTGCCCCGCATACAGCGGAAAGAGCCGGAGTTTATTGCTGCTTTCCGACATTTCACCGTTGAGTTTGGCCGCACCGTATTCCGTGCCGATCTTTGCCTGCGGCACCTGCCAGAAGGGGTGTGTCGGGTGGAACAGCCAGAAGCGGTCCTTCCACTGCTCCAGATAATCCCGGACAGGCTCTGCCGGGAAATGCCCAAGCTGCCACAGCGCGCTCCAGCGCTCCAGTGCATCATCGCTCTGCATCAGCGGGCGGGACTCTCCCTTTGCATCCACCCGGGAGAACACGGTGAACAGCACCGCCAGCAGCAGCCGCAGCACGGCGGCGTTCTGGGTGGGCATCTCGCCCGCAAGGTCCGCATAATCCTGCGCCGACACCAGCGCCTCGGTCAGGGACACCTCCCGCACCGTGTTGTCCCGCAGCCGCACCCGTATCCACGGTTCGGTCAGCAGGTTGAATTCAATTTTCTTCATCCGTCTCCTCCTTTTGGTAATACAGGCTGTTTTCACGGTCATAACAAAGTTCCATGCCCGCAAGCCGGGCAGTCAGGTTTTCATCCAGCAGCAGGATCAGTTCTCCGTGCAGCAGCGGCGACAGCTGCCACGCCGCAAGACGGCTGCGGTTGTCCGCTTCCAACTCCCGGATGACCCCGTCCACCTTCCACGCCTTGCCGAACACCGCCGGGAGCCGCAGCTTCTGCCGGGCGATCTTCAGTGCCGTTTCCGGCGGGGGCGGGCTGTCGACAGCTACGGCACTGCCGCCCTCCTGCCACGGCAGAAAGTGGATGCTGCCGTCTGCCCGACGCTGCATTACCAGCACCTCTACCGAGGGGTCGCCGTCCCGCACTGCCGCCCGCGCCGCCGGGTCGGAGCAGGCGCCCTCGTTCTGCATCCAGTCGTCCAGCGTGTTCAGCTGCGCCAGCCGGTGCGTTTCCGGCTGCGGCACAAGGTATGCTTCGGCGCGTGCTTTCTTTTTCTCCTGCGTCCGCTCATATATGCAGCGCATTTCCTCGCCCTGCGCCCCGCCGGGAGCTTCCCGCTCCCAGCCGTAGACCCGCTGCACCAGCGGAGAGATCTCCTCCGGCAGCCGGATGCTCCGGGGCAGAAACTTCCGGGTGCGCCAGAGCAGCCACTGTCCATATACCGCCTCGCTGCCCGCGTCAAAGGCATCTTCCCCGGTGTCCAGCACCGCGCAGCAGGCCTGCTGCAACGGGGCGGGACGGCTGCGGCGGTGACGGTGCAGCCGCCCGATACGCTGCAACAGCAGATCCATGGGGCAAAGCTCTGTAACAAGAACGTCCAGATCAATGTCCAGCGACTGCTCCATCACCTGCGTGCCCACCACGATCAGGTCATTCCGGCACTCCGGTGCAGAGCCCTTGCCAATGCGTGCCATCAGCTGGTTTTCCCGCGCCGCACGGTCCGGCATCAGGAACTGCGCATGGAACAGCTGCACCTCTTTGTCCGGCAGGCTTTCCCGCAGCAGCTGTGCGATCTTCTGCGCTTTTTTGACCGTGTTTACGATCACCCCCGCGCAGCCACCCTCGACCAGTTTCCGGCGCAGCAGCGCGGGCAGCTCCGGCTCTGTGAGCGTGGTCAGCTGCACCGTTTGACCGGGTGCGTCCGATGGGATGGCCGTTTGCTTTACCTCTGCGCCATCCGTCCATGTCAGCAGCGGATAGCCGCAGCTGGTTTCCCATGGGGCGTCCGGGGCAGCCTTTTTCTGCTGGTAGGCCTCGACCAGCTCTGTGCGCCGCCGGGCGGGCAGGGTGGCCGAAAGCAGAATGACCGGCACCTTATACCAGCCCAGCCATTCCAGTGTCCGGTCCAGATAGCAGTTCATGTAGGTATCGTAGGCGTGGCACTCATCAATAATGACCACCTTGCCCGCAAGTCCCAGATGCCGCAGCATAACGTGCTTCTGGGCAAGTGCCGCCAGCAGCAGCTGATCCACTGTGCCAATCACGAAGTTTGCCAGCAGTACCTGTTTGTTTCCTCGAAACCACTGGTGTACCTGTACCCGATGCTCTTCCTGCGCATCTTCCTCCAGCTGCACCCCGCGCCCCTGTAACCGCAAATAGTTCTCGTTCAGTTCTGCCATGCCGTGCGCCAGCTTTATAGCCTGCGGCAGCGTCTCCTCAGACTGCGTGTCTGCCCAGCCAAGCAGCCGGGGAAAGATGCCGTTTGCCGTGGCCTGTGTGGGCAGCCCGAAAAAGACACCGCCCAGCCCGAACCGGCTGGCCATGATCTCCGCAGCGGCCAGCGCCGCCTCGGTTTTGCCCACGCCCATCTGTGCTTCCAAAATCAGAATGCCCGGTTCCGCTGCGGTATCTGCAGCTTCCAGAACAGCCCTCTGCACCGCATTGGGCGCAAAGCCGAACCGCACCGCAAACTCCTGCGGGTCTGCGATGCCCGGCTGTGCCTCCCACGGGAAGGGCAGGGCCAGCTTTTCCCAAGCCCTGTCCACCCGCGCCGGGTAATCCTGCATGCTGCCCAGCTCCTCTACCGGGATCAGGGGGAAGTATTCCGTATTGCTGGCGATCCAGTCTGCCATGATCAGAAGTCCGGTCAGAAGCACTTCCTCCTGCGGGTCCAGGTCGTACAGTTCCGTCGTATCATCAAAGCCGCAGTCCTGCAAAACAGTCATGAGCAGTTCTGTCCAAAAGCCCTGCCAGACCTTTTTTTGTCCCTTGGGGTAGTAGTTGCTCTCCCAACCCTCTAACTGATCATCGACCGCCGCGCAGCTCTGTGGCCTGCCGTGATGCGCTCCCACAATGGAGGCTAGCCCGCCGGGACAATCATCCCACAGCAGGATTGCCTCGCCCGCCCGGGCATGCGGCGACTCCCGGCGGTTCTGTTTAGGACAGTCCAGCGGCGTCAACATTTCCAGCCGCTGCCGCGCCTCCGGCAGAGTGCGCAGGATATTTGCCTGAAAGGCTACCGTAGCCTTGCCTATATCATGGATCCCGCCCAGAAACCGGGCATGCGCGAGCAACGCTTCCTCGCGCTCAAAGCCCATGGCCCGTTTTGCACTTTCCGGGAGCCACTGCCGGACCAACCGCTCCATGATGCCCGCCGTATCCCACAGGTGCATCCAGAGCGGCAGCCACAGGCTGGTATTCTCCGGGTCCGTTTTACCAGCCAAAAGCCTTGTTTTATTCAACGTCCAGCGCATTTTTGCTCCTTTTCCGGTGTGTGCTTTCCGTGTACCGAGCATAGCAGATAATGTGTACTATAATCCGTACTTTTTGCATTTTATCTCCGCAAATGAAAAAAGCGGCACATCGGGTCGTGCCTCATCAAAACGAAAGTGTCCTTGCAAGGTAAAGAAAACTGCTATTTATGGCCCTGTTCTGCCTTCTGTTCCAAAGATACGCTTCTGCCCTTCTGCTGTCAATGACTCTGCGCCAATTCATCAAAGCTATAAAAAACGATCTCTTTTTTGTATAAAAAGCCGCCCCGGCTTCCATTGCGGAAACCGGGGCGGTTCATTCTGTTTATTGGTGTTCTTTCAGACACTCAATACCTATCAACTGACATTTAGTTTTTGAAATTTTAGTCATATCTGTATTTAGAGGACTTTCCGTACACTTTTCGGAGCGATTTTTTCAGACTGACCACCGTTTCCTTGATGATCTTTGCCTCATCGGCGGAGCAATCTGCAAGCTGTTCGGTCATCCAGCTGTCGAACACCGGCTTTGCTTTTTTGATCTCGATGCACAGCAGCTCGTCTGCGGAGCAGTCCAGTGCGTTGATGATGTCGATCAGCGTTTTCAGGCTAGGCACCGAGTTGCCCGTCTCGATATGGCTGATGTGCGTAACTACCACGCCGACCTCATTGGCCAGCTGCTCCTGCGTCATGCCCTTTGCAAGGCGGCAGGCACGAATACGTTTTCCGATGTCGGCGTAGTCCACCATAGTACAAGTACCCTCCGTTTTGTGAAGTGATACTTGTATTGTATGTGCAATCGACCGGGATTGTAATAACCTGAAAGTGCAGTGGACTTATAAATACTAATCGTTCAGAAATACTTTAACTTCCTGCTTTCCGTCAATCGTTGTCACAGCAGTAATGGCATCCGGGCGGAAGGAGTCTCCCGGATAATGCATTTCCAATTTCAGATTGACTTTTTTCCCAGCTTCCACTTCCTGTGCCAGTTTATTCTCAAAATTTTTGAATTCGTTCCGATTTAGTCCAGAATCCTGCGGAATGAGATTTTCCAAATCGTTTGCCCCATCAAAGCGATCTGCAATTGCATGACCTCGATCATCGGTACTTTTTTCATATCCTTTTCCAATGTCATGGATGCTGTCTTTAATTTGCAGACGACCATCATGCTCTTTCAGATGCAGGTCTCCTTCGGCTGTAAACAGCCTTCCAAGGTGATCGGTAGTGTACTCATATCCGTTTCTTTTATACTCTGCATCCGACAAAAGATCCTGCTCCATACGGTACGGCATTCCATCATCGTTATTTTTGTATTCCAGCTCTTTTTCTAGCTCTGCAAATGACTTTTCCGTAGCAGCATCCAGTTTTTCTTCTGCCTTTTCTGTCACGCCTTTCTGTAGACGCTCAAATGACCGTTTGACGACATCATCCAACCCAATGTGCGTTTTTGCTTCCATCGGTTTCGCTTCTGAGATTTCTCGCCTCACAGCACACGACCTCCCTGCCGCTCAAAATTCGTCCTTAGATTATCTACAGCCTTTGCATCCGGGTTCAGGCTCATGCCCATGCTTATCACGCTATTTAGCACCCAGTCTGCAGCAGCAGCTTTCAGGCCGTACTGTCCCTGCAGCTGTTCCAGAAATTCTTTACGAGGTGTGAGCGATTTTTTAGCTGCGGCACAGTAATCAACGACTGTACCGATCCCACCAAAGAAATCGAACACAGCTTTCCGAGTCTTAGCCACATCCAGTTCGCCGCCTGCAAAGACCCGTTCCAGGTAGCGGCTGTCCTCCGGCTTCAGCACAGTCTCATGGCGTTTCAGCCAGAGCTTCAGCTGCTCCATCTCCGAACTGCTCAGCGGTTCCAGCTCTTTGCCCACTGCCAGTTGTCCGAATACAAACTCTGCGTTGATTTCATGCGGCATTTTTGAAGGCTTGTGGTAAACAGCATTTTCCGGCATGGGATACGCCTCAATCTTGCAGAGCACCGCCTCCGGCCACTCGTTCTGGTAAACGGCAGCCACACCCAGCGGCAGCTTGGACAATTCGTCGATCTGTGCCTCCTTCAGAGCGGCAGACTTACCTACCAGCTTGCGATCCTCTTCGTCCGGCAGGCGCAGAATAATTTTTGTGTTCGTGTTGCGGATGACCGACATATCCAGCAGTCCGGGTGCCTGGTCTGCAATGATAAACCCCTCACCATAAGTACGCATTTCCGCAATGGCATTTGCCAGCATTTCCACCGACTTGCCCTGCAAATTTGCACCTTCCTGTGATTGCTCTGCCGAGGTCTTGCGCAACAGGTTGTGCGCTTCTTCCAGCACTGTGACATGGCGAAGCCTGCTGTTCATCCCGCTGCTGCACATCCGGTATTCCTGTAACTTCATCACCAAGATGCCCATCAGCAGCGATTTCGTTTCCATAGAGCCCACTCGGCTCAAATCCACAATAACATTGCGGTCAAACAGCGCTTCGTCCGTCAGCGCATCTTCTGCGCAAAGCACACTTCCATAAATACCGTTTGTCAGAGACTTTACGCGGGTGCACAATGCGCCCACATAATCGCTTTGGGTATCCTTGGAATAATGCGACTCTTCAATGACGCCCGGCAGAATATCCAGCAGGTCAAAGAAGGTTGGGAAAATTCCCTTCTCGCTCTCCGAATTGCGCAGATCCCAGCCTACTTTCTGATAGCTGCGCTCAATAGCATCCTTCAGCACCGCTGGCATGGCTGCATACATCGGCCAGCAGGCGTTGAATATCTCCACCAGACGGTCAATATGTTCCAGAATATGGATATTCTCAGGGAATGCAAAGGGGTTCATGCGCAGCAGCGGCGTTTCTCTGGGGTTTGTACCAAACACCTGCACATCTGTACAATTGCCGAACACGTTCTTGTATTCGCCCTTGGCCGGTTCCACCACAAGAAACGTCGTTTGTCCGTTCTTTGTGATCTCATCCAGCAGATGGTAGACCGCATTGGATTTGCCTGTGCCAGTCGAGCCAGTGATGAATGTGTGGGAAGCCATTGCCTGCCGATTCAGGATCAGTCCTGCCGCTTCCTCTTTGCCCATGTGGTAAATCTTGCCCAGATTCATCTTGTCCTCATCCGGCATCGCCTCATCCGGCACATTGCGGCCAAACTCCGCGTGCTCAATAATCGGCAAGCCGTGCACTGAGCGGGTGGGCAAGCCAAGGTGCATCGGCAGTTCCCGCCCGCTGACCAGCGTTGCAGGTGTATAAAGCAGACTATCCGGCGCATTCTCCCATAGTGGGCGAGCAAAGACCGGTTGCATGAACCGCTTGAGATATTCCCGCAGCTGTGCCACTTCTGCCTCATTGTTCTTCCACACATTGACGGCACCGCTCTCCACCGAGGAGCCCTCGCCTACCATCAATGCGCGGTAAGTGTTGGCCGCCAAAAGTGCTGTGGATTGAGTAGACGAAAGAAAATACGCTGCACAGTTATAGCAGCCATAATCTTCACTTTCCTTTACACGCTTGAGCTGGTTTTCAATGCGTTCCAGCAGTTCCTCCACCGATTTATTACACAGTTCCACCTGCTGAGTACGGCCCGTACCGCGGGTATCCGTTGTACCATGGCTCTCCTGCTGGCTGGTGCTGTCTGAAATGCCATGGGACGTTCCGTTGGAAGTGCTGTGCGAAGTACCGGTCTGTTCGGTGGTGGAGTGGCTGGTACCCCGCGAGGCGTTTACGCCCAGTGAGCCGCCGATGTTCCGGGCGATGCTGTTGAAAGCCGTTCTGGCTGGCGTCATGCCTCCTATGGCCCTGCCTGCCGTGCCAAGCAGCGGGCCGATGACGGCCCCCGCGCCCGGAATCAGGGCCGAAGCTGCCAAGCCGCCCAGACCCAGAATGCCTGCAATGCCGCCAGCCACCGGCGAGATTTTTGTGACCGAGGTGCCGAAGCTGCTGCCGACACCGCCGTTGATACCGCCGCTGACCCCTTTCGTTTTCTGTGTGCCGTCCGTCACCGAAGAGGACTGGTTCGTACCGTCCGTTGTAGTCGTGCTGACAGTATCGCTGATGGTATGGGAAGTTCCACTGCACAGACTCTCCATCACAGCTGTGCTCTGGTTCTCGGTATAAGACCATGTACTCTTGCGGAAGGGCGAAAGAGTGCTGTACAGATTTTCATACCCGCTGCGGATAGCCGCCTGTGTTTCATTGGAAACAGGTTCTGCCAAAAACAGCGCAGTATACTTTTCTCCTTCCATCGCATCCATAAAGCGCTCAATGCCCTGCACAAAGGCTTTATCTTCCGTTTTGGACTTATCGCGCAGCGCTGCCACACAGGACACTGAGGCCACCGCCTCCTGCTCTTCGCCAAAGGCTTCTTCCAACAGTTTTTTTCCCGCCTCCGGAGGAATGCCTTTTATATCGGAACCGGGGAAGTTGGAGAGCAGCACCTTTTGCAGCGCCTTGCTGGAAGTATCCAGGTCGCGGCTCTTCATGTTCTTTTTCAAAGGGTCCTCACGGACACCCAGATAGATATTCGCGCCGACATTCTCCTCCGGCACATCGATCATCACCGCCAGACTACAGCCTTGTGCCATGCTGGAATAGTACACCGTAGAAAGCTTCTGGAACATATCCTCGCCCTTTTTCAGGGTCAGTTTCTTCAGCTGGAACATTCGGATACACTGAGCGGGATCCTGCACCTCCAGCATCTTCTGAGAAAGCTCCACCATGCCATAGTTCTGCAGTTCCGTCAGATATTTTTTATACACCAGATGGTCTGCAAGGGTCAGCTGGTCCGTCAGGTCATTCAGCGACCGCTGCGCGGAAAGCTGTTGTTTTTCAAGCACTTCAAGCTCGTTTTCCATATTTATTTCCTTTCTGCTGTTAACCCCTCAAAATTTTCCACAACAGACCTACAGTGGCCGCCGCGGCGCCGGCTGCCACTGCCGCACCCATACCGCTGCTCTGCATTATGTCAAGGGCTTTCTTTGCATTTTCGTTGCCCTGATCTGCCGCTTTTTTGTACCATTGCATGGCCTGTTCTTTATTCTGCGTCACTCCGTATCCATTTTCATAGAACAAGCCAATCTTATATTGGGCACTTGCAATTCCCTGATCTGCAGCCTTACGATACCACTCTGCCGCAATCACTTTCGATTGCGTCACACTCTGGCCATACTCATAACAAATGCCAAGATTGTACTGTGCAGATGCATTACCATTCTCCGCAGATTTACGATACCATTCAACTGCTTTCGCGCTGTTCTTTTCCACGCCTTCTCCATTGTCATAGCAATAGCCCAAACTGTTCTGTGCATCTGCATCCCCCTGCTCTGCAGCCTTACGATACCATTTCGCCGCTTCTTCTTTGTTCTGTGCCACGCCATATCCATTGGCATATAATCTTGCAAGATTAAATTGAGCTCTTGCATATCCCTGCTCTGCAGATTTTTGATACCATTCCACCGCTTTAACCATATTTTTTTCTACGCCAATGCCGTTTTTATAGCAGTATCCAAGATTACATTGAGCCGTACAATTGCCTTGCTCCGCAGATTTTTGATACCATTCTGTCGCCTTAATGACGTCTTTTTCTACGCCAATGCCGTTTTCATAGCAGTATCCAAGACTACATTGCGCATCCGCATAATCCTGTTCCGCTGCTCTCTTGTACCACTTTACCGCCTCCGTTTTATTTTCATCTACACCCCAGCCGTAGCAATAGCAGTAACCAATCTTGTACTGTGCCCGCGCATAGTTCTGCTCTGCTGCTTTCTTATACCATTTTACCGCTTCTGCTTTGTTTTCTGTTATCCCTCGACCATAGTAATAGCAATAACCCAGCTCATACTGCGCGTCTATATCGCCCAGATCTGCCGCTTTCCGATACCATTTCACAGCTTCATCTTTATTTTCTTCCACACCATGACCGTAGTAGTAGCACCGTCCAAGATGAAAAATCGCCCGCACTTGATTCTGTTCTGCCGCTTTATAGTACCAGAATACCGCCTTTTCAGCATCTTCCTTTACACCAAAACCAGAATCATAGCAGAAGCCAATGCCATTCTGCGCAATCGCCAACCCCTGTTCGGCTGCTTTTCTGTACCACATTGCCGTCATTTCCGGATTTTTTTCCACACCATTTCCATTTTTATAGCAGCTCCCAAGATTATACAGTGCCTTTACATTGCCGTTTTCAGCAGCCTTGCGGTACCATCCCACAGCCTGCGCATAGTCTCTTGCAACACCGATACCATTGCTGTAGCAGACACCCAATTTGTTCTGCGCCTCCGCATACCCCTGTGCGGCTGCCTTGCGGTACAGCTCTACAGCCTTTGCCTCGTTCTTGCCGACGCCGTCTCCGGTTTCATAGCACTTGCCCAATTCACATTGCGCTTCCGGGCAGTTTTGCTCAGCCGCTTTTGTATACCACTTTACAGCCGCCACATTGTACGTGAGTGCCATATACAACCGCCCGATCATATACTGCGCTGTTGCATTTCCCTGAGTTGCCGCCGCTTCGTACCATCTGCGGGCCTCTTTTTCATTTTTTTCAACACCGAACGCCTGATAATAGCATTCGCCCAGTGCGCACTGCGCCTCCGCATTACCCTGTTCGGCAGCTTTTTTATACCACACAACGGCATTTTCCGCATTCTTTGCTACACCAACACCGTTCTGGTAACACCGTGCCACTTCCAACTGCGCCTCTGGGTGTCCGTAATCTCTGGCCGCAACCATGTACTTCTGAAACGCCATCTCGGCATTGCCGACCTGCTGAAAATCACTGGCATCCTGCAGGTAGTCCTGCTCGGTTTCCTCCTGCGTTTCCTGCTGCGCTTCCTCCCCCAGACAAAAGCACTCCACGCAATTCATAAATTCTCGCTTTTTGTCCTCCGGTCCATTGAACTGAAAGCTGTACACGGCATTTTTCTCATCGTTGAAATCCATAGCCTTAATCTCAGCCCCCAGACCGTCCCAATTCACACGGCCAGCCGCCGGTTCAAACCATTCTTCAACAGATTTTGTCTTGATGGCATTCGGGATTTCCATCTCCTGCCCACCCACACGGATAGACTCCAGTTTATCTGTAAAACGTACTTCCACCTGAATTTTGCTCATAATGATAGTCTCCCTATGTATTTATAATTTTTATATAGTCTCCTTGGCTCCGCACCCACATCTGGATGCCCGTGCCAAACACCTCTGCCTCCACAATCCAGCCCTTTTCCGTCACCTGCAAAACTTTTGCAGTCGGCAATCTATCCAATACCGATTCCAGACTTGGCCCGGTATACTCGAACCGGATGGTCTGCAACTCGCCGCCGTACATGAACTGGATGCGCTTGCGCATCTCGCCCTCCTGAAAGCGGTCGGTATAGCGCTGGGCAAAGTGCCGGTCGAGGGTCTTATAGTTCTGGATGCGATCAATACGATAAATGGTAGGTGAGTTATCCTGCGGGTTCCGGAAGTGCTTGTCCTTGTCGATGCCCTCAATGAACGCTGCCAGATAAAAATAATACTCACTGAACAGGATGCCAACCGGCTCAATGGTGCGCACACGAGTCTCGCCGTCATGGGTGCGGCAGTAGGTAATTTCCATAACATTGTGATTTTCTACTGCCGTACCGATGTCCCACAAACTCTCAATAAACTTCCGGCCATGCTGCGGCTCAACGTAATGGAAGCGCTCGTTGCTGATGAGGTCTTTGACCTGATTCAAGCGATCCAGCGGGGTGCAAGCCCAAATCAGCTTGTCCAGAATGGGGAACATTTCCTCCTTGACCATGGAACGGCTCTCCAGCAAAATCTTGCATACCGCCAGAATCTCGCTGCTGGTGAGGAAGCGGGAAAGCGTGTCATCCAGCAGATAGCCGCCCTTTGCGGAGTTGTATAAGATCTCCCGGCGCGGCTCGCTGTCTGCAAAATAGCTGCGCAGGGTATCAAGATCGCGCTGGATGGTTTTTTCACTGACGCCAAAGTGGTCCGCCGTTTGCTGTTTGTTCAGCACACCGCCCTGTACCAGAATCTGCTGAATATAGAGTATACGGTCTAATCTACTATTACGCACAGTTCATTCTCCTTCTCTGTTCATTGTAACACAGTGCAACAACAGCCGCAATTCTTTGTGTGAAATTTTGTTGTTTTGTGAAACAGCCACAAAATTTTTGTCTCTTTTGCACAACCCCAGTATACAAAAAAAAGATGGACAGCTTGTCTGTCCATCCTCCAAAAAGCCAAGTGCTTTTCTCACAAATTCCATCTGCGGTTCAGCCGGTAGATCACATCCCATACATCATCCTTAAAAGTGTACATTACCTGACGCGGTGATGCACTTCTGCTTGCCATGCAGACAAGCAGAAACAGTTCGGCGGCAAATGCCGCGCCCAGCAGAAACATCCATATTTTTTTCATTGTGCACTCTCCTTTGATGGCGTTTATGCCCTTTTGTCTGTCTATTATAACGATCCTGTTGGACAGTTTGCTTGTCCTTTCTGTAAAAGATATTTTCTGCTTTTCCTGTACGTTGCAACACAAAAACCGCCCCGGCTTCCTGTTACGGAAACCGGGGCGGTTCGTTTGTTTTATTTGTGCTTTTTCAAGCGCTCACGCAATTACTTGCGGGGGTTCTTGATAGCAGCCTGGGCGGGTGCCAAAATTACAGAGCGTTGGGCATCATTCTTCTCCCTCCGGGTACTGCTCAACGCTTCCTTTTGAGTTGAGCAGCATCGGCTTGCGATGTTTTTTACTTCTTCTATTTTCATCACACGGATGGCAAACATCCAATCATCGCCAAAGTCATAATGGAGCGAGAATTTTTGTCCTTCGATCAGCCCCAGTTCATCCAATGCAATATCGGTTCCTTCTGCATCATCTTCGTCAAATAGGCCATCTTCCATCGGATTGAATCGATAGCAGTCTTCGCTGTACATCTTGTTGTCCATGCAAAATTCATACAGATGCTCTGCCGTAAAATCAAATGCATTCAAAATCGCCATGCAGAGCTGATCCAGTGTATCCGTACCACAGATGGTTATCGTTCTGTATACGCTGCGCCCAAGCCCTGCCGGATAAACCTTTAATGTATACTGTATCCTCATTACGATTCCACTTTCTTTTGATTTTATTTCAATTCGACTTTCTGCATCTGTCCCAAAATCGCGTTTTTCACACCATCCCTCAGATAGGCCTCATTCAGCGTTTTCTTGGTATAATTCAGATATGTTCCAGCCGTTTTCTCCGTCAGAAGCGCCGTAAAGTAACGCTCCCAGCTAAAATATTCCT
>OOCH01001923.1_pt1 | contig 14474 bp, 11 predicted proteins | sample 1671641 | NCBI WGS metagenome assembly OOCH01 (sample SAMN06348177, study PRJEB24527) | human gut metagenome | biome: human gut; feature: ankylosing spondylitis patient; material: feces | host: Homo sapiens | place: China | collected 2015-10
CCGGCATGTGCCGGTGTGCGTGTGCCACCATGTGCCGGAAGTCGAGATCCTGTACAAAAAGCCCGTGCAGGCCGACGATGACGAGCTGGCCGTCAATCCGCGTGCCAGCAGCGCCAAACTGCGGGCCGTGGAGAAAATAGCCGAGGCGGTTTCATGAAGAAGCTGTCGGTCGGGCTGCCGTTCCGCGGACAGGGCAAGGTCCAGACCAAAAGCTGGCTGCTCCTGCTGGCGCTGGGACTGCTGGCCTGCATGACCATGTGCCTGATCCTGGTCTGGAGCAATATCGAGCGCATCGATACCACCTACTTCATCAATATCGCCCAGAACAAGTTGCAGGAACGCAAGGCCCTGCGCGCCAAGCTGGAAGTGGAGCGGGAGCGCCTTCTTTCCCCGTACGAGCTGCGCCGCAAGGCGGAGGAGATCGGCATGAAGGAGCCGAAGCCGGGGCAGGTCCGGCGTATGGAAGCGCACTAGCCGGCAAGCATCACAAGCGGGGGACGCATGTTCAAATTCTCATCCGATACCGGAGACAAGAAACGTCGTCCGGGCCGTACCGCATCGCGTACCGTACGCAGCGGTGGGGCCCGGCGTGTTTCTGTTGCGCCCAAGAACAGGGGCCTGAGCTGGGTCGACAGGGTGGACTGGGGCAAGGCCCGCATCGCCGCTGTCGTGGCCATCTTCTGCGTCCTGTGGCTGGGCCTGTGGGGCCGTGCCTGGTATCTGCAGATGATCGAGGGCCCGCGCCTGGCCGACAAGGCCCGCCGCCAGCATATGGCCACGGAGCTGGTCACCGGCAAGCGCGGCATGATCATGGACCGCAACGGGCAGGTGCTGGCCCGCAGCGTGGAGGCCCGTTCCGTCTATGCCCGGCCGCAGGAGATCCAGGATTTCCTGACCATGGCCAACACCCTGGGGCCCATCCTCGGCATCGAACCGCAAAAGCTCTATGACGAGCTTTCCAAGACCAAGCGCCGTTTTGTCTGGGTGCGCCGCAAAGTGGACGATTACACCGCCGAGGCCGTGCGCAAGGCGGGCCTGCCCGGCATCGGCCTTTCCAAGGAATACGACCGCGTCTATCCCTTCAAGCATCTTGCCGGGCAGCTGCTCGGCTTCGTGGGCGTGGACGACAAAGGCCTGGAAGGCCTGGAACGCTCGCTGGACGACCGTCTTGCGGGCACGCCCACCCGCATGGTGGTGCAGCGCGACGCCATGGGCCGCCGTTTTTACCTGCATGAAGAAGGCAAGGACGAGCTCCGCGGCGAGGACTTGATGCTGACGCTGGACGTGCAGCTGCAGTTCATCGCCGAAGAAGCCGTGGCCCGTGCCGCCCGGGACTTCGATGCCCGCTGGAGCGGGGCCCTGGTGGTGGATGTGCCCAGCGGCGACATCCTGGCCTGGGCGCAGTATCCCTTCTTCAATCCCAATACCTACCGGCAGTCCAGCCCCATGATCTACCGCAACCGGCTGGCCTCCGACGCCCTGGAACCCGGTTCCACCTTCAAGCCCTTCGTCATGGCCTCGGCCCTGCAGGAGCGCAAGATCAACCGCAATACGGCCATCGACTGCGAGAACGGCAAGTGGGAGATCAAGAAGGTGACCATCCGCGACACCTCGCGGCAGGGCGTGCTGCCCGCGCACAAGGTGCTGCGCTATTCCTCCAACATCGGCATGGCCAAGATCGGTCTGGAGCTGGGTTCGCCCACGCTCTACAAGTACCTGCGCGCCCTCGGCTTCGGGGAGAGCACCTGCGTGCCCGTGGCCGACAGCCGGGGCATCCTGCGCCAGCCCCGCTCCTGGAGCGAGGCCGACCTCATGTCCGCCTCCTTCGGGCAGAGCGTGTCCGTCACGGCCCTGCAGATGGCGCAGGGCTACTTGACCCTGCTCAACAATGGTGTCTACAAGCCGCTGCGCCTGCTGCGCGAGCAGGTCAATGTGGAACAGCGTTACGAGCGCATCTTTTCGGAGCGCGTCTGCCGTGAGGTCATGGGCATGATGCGCGACGTGGTGGAAGAAAAGGACGGTACCGGCAAGCGGGCCCGCATCGAAGGGGTGGAAGTGGCCGGCAAGACCGGCACCGCCCAGAAGGCCGACCACAAGGCGGGTTCCTACGGCGCCAAGCGTCTGGCCTCCTTCGTGGGCTTTTTGCCCGCCGACAATCCCCGCTATCTGATCGTGGCGCTGGTGGACGAACCCACCAAGAACCAGTACGGGGGCGTGGTGGCCGCGCCCGTGTTCCGCGAGATCGCCTCGCGCGCCATCACCTACAGCGGCGCCATCGTGCCTGATGCCACCAGTCAGGCGGAAAAGGACGACAAGCCGGACAAGGACAAGGGCCGTCAGCGCGGCCTCAAGCTTTCGCGTCTGGATGTGCCCTTCCTGGCCAAGGAAGACGTCCAGACCAGCCGTCCGCCGTCCATGCAGCAGCCCGGCCATCTGGCCAAGGCCTCCAGCCGGGTCCCCGACGTCAAGGGCAAGACGGTGCGCAACGCCGTGGAACTTTTTGCCCGCGCCGGGATCGTGCCGGAGCTCAAGGGGACCGGCACGCGCGTGGTCAGGCAGAGCCCGCCGCCGGGCACGGCCTGGCCCAAGGAAGGAGAAAACGTCACTTACATTCTGTGGCTCTCGGAGAGGTAACCGTGAATCGCGAATTCGAACAATTGCTCGACAAGGTGCGCCGTGAGGGAGGGGAGATCCGCTCCGACTCGCGTGAGGTCGGCAAGGGGGACATCTTTGTGGCTGTCCCCGGGGTCAATGCTGACGGCGCCCGTTTCATCCCGCCGGCCGTGGAGGCCGGTGCGTCCACCATCGTCTGCCTGCCCGGAGGGGCCGAAGCCGAGGCCGCCCGTGCCGCGGGCTGCACGGTGGTCCATCATGACGATCCCCGCGAGGCCCTGTGGCGTCTGGCCGAGGCCCGCTGGCATACCGGCAGCCTGCCGCTGCGCGTGCTGGGCGTCACCGGCACCAACGGCAAGACCACCAGCGCCTATTTGCTGGAGCATCTGTTCACGGCCACCGGACACAAGGTGGGCGTGCTGGGCACGGTGAGCTACCGCTGGCCCGGCCATTGCGAGGCCGCGCCCCTGACCACGCCCGATCCCCTGCGCGTGCACGCCATGCTGGCGGCCATGGCGCAGGCCGGGGTGGACATCGCCGTCATGGAGGTCTCTTCCCACGCCCTGGAACAGCAGCGCGTCTGCGGGGTGCCCTTTGCCGGGGCCTCCTTCAGCAACCTGACCCAGGACCATCTGGATTTCCACCAGGACATGGAAAGCTATTTCCGGGCCAAGTCCCGTCTGTTCCTGGAACTGCCCCGCGCCGACAAGGTCATGGCCATCAACGGCGATGATCCCTGGGGCCGCCGCCTGCTGGAGCTGTGCCCGCGGGCCCTGTCCTTCGGCCTGCAGAAGGCGCTCCCGCAGCAGCGTCATCTGTGGGGCGAGCTGTTGTCCGCCGGTACGGACGGCTGCCATCTGCGCATGCATCTGGACGGCCAGCAGTGGGAACTGCGCTCGCCGCTGGTGGGGGCCTTCAATGCCTCCAACCTGCTCTCCGTGCAGGCCCTGGCCCTGGAGCTGGGCCTGATGCCGGACGATCTGCGCCATCTGGAAGACTTCCACGGTGTGTGCGGCCGTCTGGAGCGGGTTCCCAATGCCCGCAAGCTGCACGTCTTCGTGGACTATGCCCACACGCCGGACGCGCTGGTCAACGTCCTGAAGGCCCTGCGCGGCGCCGGTTTCAAGCGCATCGTCACGGTCTTCGGCTGCGGCGGCAACCGTGACCGCACCAAGCGCCCCATCATGGGCGAAGCCGTGGCCCGCTATTCCGACGTGGCCGTGCTGACCTCGGACAATCCCCGTTTCGAGGACCCGGAAGCCATCCTCAAGGATGTGCTGCCCGGCCTGCGCGAAGCCAGGGAAGTCGTCGTGGAAGTGGACCGCCGCAAGGCAACGGCCAAGGCCGTGGAAATGCTCGGTCCCGATGATGCCCTGCTGATCGCCGGCAAGGGCCATGAGGATTATCAGATCATTCAGGGCACCAAACATCACTACAGTGATCAGGAAGTGGTGCGGGAGCTGTTGGGGTGCGCCTAGATCTTGCTGAAATCGTTCGTTGTCTGGGCTGTGCCCGGGATGTGAAGGTGACCGACGGCAGCGTGACGGTCACCTCGGTCGTCACGGACAGCCGCGAGGCCGTGGCCGGCAGCCTGTTCGTCTGCATCGCCGGCGAGCGCGTGGACGGCCATGATTATGCCGCCCGTGCCGTGGCACAGGGCGCTGTGGCCGTGCTGGCTTCCCGCCCGCTGGAAGGCCTGTCCGTGCCTGTCCTGCTGGTCCAGGATACGGTGCGCGCCCTGGGCGCCGTGGCCGCCCTCTGGCGCGGCAAGTCCTCTGCCCGGGTGGTGGGCATCACCGGCTCCGCGGGCAAGACCACGGTCAAGGAACTGCTGGCCCATGTGCTGTCGCGGCGCGGCAAGACCGCCTGCAATGCCCTCAACCTCAACAATCAGGTGGGCATGCCCCTGTGCATGCTCAAGACCGACGGGGACGAGGACTTCTGGGTCTTCGAGGCCGGTATCAGCCACGAGGGCGACATGGACGAGCTGGGCGCCATCCTCCAGCCCGATCTGGCCCTGATCCTCAACGTGGGCGCCGCCCATACCGAGGGGCTGGGCGAACGCGGCGTGGCCTGGCACAAGTCCCGTCTTCTGGCCCATCTGGCCCCCGAAGGCCAGGCCCTCGTGAGCGCCGACTATGACGACCTTGTCCGCGAGGCGCGGGCCGTGTTCGGCGACGTGCTCTTCTTCACGGCCAGCGGGCGTCCGCTCTCCTATCGTGCGGCCTATGCCGGGTGTAGCGATGGGGTGCACGGGCAGTACCGCCTGTGGCTGGACGGCCGTCCCTGTGACGTTATCGCGCCTTTCCGCGGCGATTACGGTACCGAGAACTGCATCGCCGTGGCGGCCGCCGCCCACATGCTGGGCCTGACCGCCGAGGAGATCGCCGCCGGTTTCGCCGACGCGCAGCTGCCGCCGCAGCGCTTTGCCCGCAGCCGTCGCGGCAACTGGGACATCGTGGACGATACCTACAATGCCAACCCGCTTTCCATGGCCCGCATGCTTGACGCCGCGGCGGAAAGCGCCCAGAAACGGCCTTTCGTGGTGGTGCTGGGCGAGATGCGCGAACTGGGCAGCGTGGCGGACAGGGAGCATGAACGCCTGGGCAGGCATCTGGCCCAGCTGCGTCCTGTGCTGGTCTTCTGGCGCGGCGGCCATGCCGATGCCGTGCGGGACGGCCTGGAGCACGGGCTGTACACGGGCAAGTTCCTGCCCGTGGATTCCGGCGAGGCCTTCGTGCAGGCCCTGCGTGAACATCTTCCCGCCGAGACGGGAGAGCAGGGGGGCCTCATGCTCTTCAAGGGATCGCGCGGCAACCATCTGGAAGAATTGCTTGAAGCTCTGGAGCAGAGCGACTGGCTGCCCGGCAGCCGTACGGAGAGTCTGTAGATGCTGTATAACCTGCTGGTACCGTGGGCGTCCGAATGGACGGCGCTCAATGTTTTCCGGTACATCACCTTCCGTTCCATGGCCGCGCTCATCACGGCCCTGGTGCTCTCCATCCTGCTGGGTCCCCGATTCATCGCCTGGCTGCGCCGCCTCAAATGCGGCCAGCACATCCTGCATGAAGTGACGGCCCATGCCTGCAAGGAAGGCACGCCCACCATGGGCGGCCTGCTGATGCTCTTCAGCCTCACGGTCAGCCTGCTGCTGTGGGCGGATCTGGGCAATTTCTACATCTGGCAGACCCTGCTGGTGTTCTGGGGCTTTGCGGCCGTGGGCTTCTGGGACGACATGACCAAGCTGCGCCATGCCGAGAACCGCGGCATCAGCGGCCGGGCCAAGCTGGCGGGCCAGCTGGCGGTGGCCGTGGTGGCCATGCTCTTCCTGGTCACGGATCCCGGCTATTCCAGCCAGCTGAGCATCCCCTTCGTCAAGGACTGGGCTCCTGACCTTGGTCCCCTGTATCTGCCGTTCGGGGTCTTCGTCATGGTGGCCTCGTCCAATGCCGTCAACCTGACCGACGGTCTGGACGGTCTGGCCATCGGGCCCTGCATCGTGGCCGGTATCGTTTTCGCCATCTTCATCTATGTGACGGGCCATGCCCGCTTCGCCAATTATCTGCTGCTGCCCTATACGCCGGGCGTCGGTGAGGTCACGGTGTTCTGTGCGGCCCTGGTAGGCGCGGGGCTGGGCTTTTTGTGGTTCAACGCCTATCCGGCCCAGGTCTTCATGGGCGACGTGGGCTCGCTGGCCCTGGGCGGCGTGCTCGGCTATCTGGCCCTGCTCTGCAAGCAGGAACTCATCCTGGCCGTGGTGGGCGGTCTGTTCGTGGCCGAGACCCTGTCGGTCATCATGCAGGTGAGCTACTTCCGCTGGACAGGCGGCAAACGCCTGTTCCGCATGGCGCCCCTGCATCATCACTTTGAACTGAAGGGCATCCCGGAATCGAAGATCATCATCCGGTTCTGGATCACGTCCGCACTGCTGGGGCTGGTGGCCCTGTCGGTACTGAAACTGCGCTGATGGCGAGGGCTCCGGCTGCATGAGGCCGGGGCCCGCTCGCCGTTTTTTATCCTGTCCGCCGTGCCTGCCGGTGCAGTGCGCGGCAATATCTTATCCGCGAGGAATGCGACATGGCTCAGAATGAAGATCGTGGCCGGTGCATCAAGGCCGGTGAACTGGCTGTAGTGGTGGGCGCCGGGCGTTCCGGCAAGGCAGCGGCCCGTCTTCTGTTGCGGCAGGGCGCCCGGGTGCGCCTGCTGGAGAGCAATCCCCAGGCTCTGGACGAAGCGCAGGCCGCGGCCCTGCGCGCGGAAGGCATCGAACTGGTGCTGGGGGAACAGGGGCCGGAGCTCTTTGCCGGTGCGAAGATGGTGGTGCCCAGCCCCGGCCTGCCCGTGGTGCGCCTGCGCGAGATGATGGGCCCCCATGCCGATGCGGAAGGTACCGAGATCCTGGCCGAGATGGAGCTGGCCTGGCGCGCCCTTGACGGCGAGCCCGTGCTGGCGGTGACAGGCACCAGCGGCAAGACCACCACGGTCAGCCTGGCGGCGGCCATGCTGCGGGAGCAGGGTCTGCGTGTTTTTCTGGGCGGCAATATCGGCACGCCCCTTTCGGAATATCTGCTTTCCGGCGAAAAGGCCGACGTGCTGGTGCTGGAGACCTCGAGCTTCCAGCTCCAGTGCTGCTCTACCTTCCATCCCCGGGTGGCCGTGGTGCTGAATATCTCGCCCAACCATCTGGATTACCACAAGGACATGGAAGAATACATCGAGGCCAAGTTCCGTCTGTTCCGCTGCCAGACGGAAGAGGACCTGGCGGTTTTGGAGCCCGGGCTGGAAGAGACCGCCGACCGCTTCGGCCTCAGGGCCCGCAAGGTGTGGATCCGGCCCGAAGGCCGCTTCCCGGACTGCCCCCTGTTCGGGCAGCACAACCAGTTCAATGCCGAAGCCGCCTGGCAGGCCTGCCGTCCCTTCGGCGTGACGCTGGAGAATGCCGCCCGCGCGGTGGCTGCCTTCAAGCCCCTGCCCAACCGGCTGGAATCCGTGGCCCGCGTGCACGGCGTGCTCTATGTGAACGACTCCAAATGCACCACGGTGGCCGCTCTGGAAGTGGCGCTGGAAGCCATGGACCATCCCGTGCACCTGCTGTGCGGCGGCAAATTCAAGGGCGGGGATCTGGACGGCATGAAGGATCTGCTGCGCCGTAAGGCCAAGAGCGTGAACCTGTACGGGGCCAGCCGCGAGATCTTCGAGGCTGCCTGGCAGGGCGTGGTGCCCCTGTGCTGGCACGAGCGCATGGAAGACGCGGTCCTGGCCCTGCAGGACAAGGTGGAGGAGGGCGATGTGGTCCTGCTGGCTCCGGCAACTTCCAGTTTTGACCAGTACCGCAATTATGTGGAACGCGGCAACGACTTCAAGCGCATCGTGGGAAGCCTGGCATGAAGAACATGTTCCTGAGCAGGAAGGAAAAGAAAAAGGAAGAAGCCGCTCCCCAGGGCGGAGGCATCTCGCGTGCTCTGGGCAAGGTGAGTTTTGAGGGGTTCGACTGGTGGCTGTTCACCCTGATGCTCATCATCCTGGCCATCGGCCTCATCATGGTGCTGTCGGCCAGCGGCATCGTGGCCGAGCAGGTCAACGGTGACAAATACTACTTTTTCAAGCGCCAGCTGATCTTTGCCTGCGGCGGGGGCCTCGTGCTCTGGGGCGCGGCCCTCATGCCCCGCAGCTGGCTCTACAAATTGCAGTATCCGGCCATCTTCCTCTCCCTGTTCCTGCTCCTGCTGACCCTGTCGCCCCTGACGCCGTCCATCAACGGCGCCAAGCGCTGGATCCCTCTGGGGCCCGTGAACCTGCAGCCCATGGAGTTCGTCAAGATCTCCCTGGCCCTGTACCTGGCCTATTTCATGAGTTCCAAGCAGGCACTGGTCAAGACCTTCAGCCGGGGCGTCATCCCGCCCTTTGCCGTGACGGGCCTGTTCTGCGGCCTGCTGCTGTTGCAGCCCGACTTCGGCAGCGCCGTGGTGGTGGCCAGCATCTTGTTCTTCATGTGTCTGGCCGGGGGCACGCGTTTCATCTATCTGTTCTTCGCCATGATCCTGGCCTGCGCCGGCGCCATGGCCCTGGCCATCCTGGAGCCTTACCGCCTGCGCCGCCTGCTGGCCTTTCTGGATCCGTTCGCCGATCCCACCGACACGGGCTATCACCTGGTGCAGTCCCTGCTGGCCATCGGCTCGGGCGGCTTTTTCGGCGTGGGCGTGGGCGCCAGCCGACAGAAGATGTTCTATCTGCCCGAAGCTCACAACGACTTCATCATGGCCGTGCTGGCCGAGGAGCTGGGCTTTGTGGGCATCACCGTGGTCATGCTGCTGTTCGGTCTGCTGTTCTGGCGCTGTTACCGCATCATCATGCGCCAGACCGAACTGCGCGACCGGCTGACGGCCTTTGGCCTGACGGTCATCCTGGCCATGGGTGCCGTCATGAATCTGGCCGTGGTCATGGGGGTGGCGCCGCCCAAGGGCGTGCCCATGCCCCTGATGAGCTACGGCGGCAGTAATCTTATGGCCACCATGCTCTGCGTGGGCCTGCTCATGAATTTTTCTCGCACGGCCACGGGCAAGGAGGGGAGCATATGGAAAGAGTCCTCTTAACCACCGGCGGTACCGGCGGGCACATCTTCCCGGCGCTGGCCGTGGCGGAAGCCCTGCGTCAGCGCCATCCCGGTGTGGAACTGCTGTTCGTGGGCTCGCAGTACGGTCCGGAACAGCGTCTGGCCCGGGCGGCGGGCATCGACTTCATCGGCCTGCCGGTGCGTGGCTTTTTGGGGCGTGGCCTGCGGGCCTTTGCCGCTGCGGGGCGCATGGCCTGTGCCGTCTGCCGGGCCCGGGGCATCATCCGGCGCTTCCGGCCCCAGGTGGTGGCCGGTTTTGGCGGTTATGCCGCCTTCGCGCCCATGCTGGCGGCCCGTCTGGCCGGTGTGCCCACGGTGCTGCATGAGCAGAACGCCATCGCTGGCATGAGCAACCGCATCCTGGGGCGCCTTGCCCGGCGCATCTGCCTGTCCCTGCCGGGGACCGGGGGCTTCGACGCCTCCCGGACGGTACTGACGGGCAACCCCGTGCGCGCCGCCGTGGTGGCGCTGGCCGGACGGCAGCATGATTTTTCCGGCAAGCGTCTGCTGGTCATGGGGGGGTCCCTGGGGGCCCATGCCCTGAACGTGCATGTGTGCCGTCATCTCGACGCCCTGCGGGCCGCGGGCATCGAAGTGCGCCACCAGACCGGCGTGCGTGACGAGGCCGTGACCCGCGAGGCCTATGCGGCGGCGGGCTATGACCCGGCCTGTGTGAGTGCCTTCATCGACGACATGGCTTCGGCCTATGCCTGGGCGGATCTGGTGCTTTGCCGCGCCGGGGCCACCACCGTGGCCGAGCTTTGCGCCGCGGGCCTGCCCTCGGTGCTGGTGCCGTTCCCCTATGCGGTGCATGACCACCAGACGCGCAACGCCCAGGCCCTGGTGGCCGAAGGCGCGGCCCTGATGCTGCCCGAGGGCCGCATGGAGAGCGACGGCCTCATGGCGCAGGTCACGGACCTGCTGCAGGATACCGGCAGGCTGCGCACCATGGCCGCTGCGGCTTCCGGCTGTGCCCGCGTCCGCGCGGCGGAGCTGGTGGCCGCGGAACTGGAGATCGTGTGCGCACGGTAAGTTCACGATAACATCTTCTTCCGGATAGAGAGAGACATATGGACAGCAAGATTCGGCAGATTCACATGGTGGGCATCGGCGGCGCCGGCATGAGCGGCATCGCGGAAGTCCTGCTCAACCTGGGCTATGACATCTCGGGCTCGGACATGAGCGATTCGGCCGTGGTCAAACATCTGCGTAGTCTTGGGGCCCGCATCGCCGTGGGCCATGCGGCCGCGAACGTGGGCAACGTGCAGGTGCTGGTCAAGTCCACGGCCATTGCCGAGGACAACCCCGAAGTGGTGGAAGCGCGCCGCCGCAACATCGCCATCATCCCCCGTGCCGAGATGCTGGCCGAACTGATGCGCCTGCGCCAGGGCGTGGCCATTGCCGGTACCCACGGCAAGACCACCACCACGTCCCTGACGGCCTCCATCTTCGATACGGCCGGTCTGGACCCCACGGTCATCATCGGGGGGCGCCTCAATGTCTACGGCACCAATGCCCATCTGGGCAGCGGCCACTACCTCATCGCCGAAGCCGACGAATCCGACGGCTCCTTCCTCTGTCTGTTCCCCATCATCAACGTGGTCACCAACGTGGACGAAGACCATCTGGACCACTACGGGACCCGGCAGGCCATCGACGACGCCTTTGTCCAGTTCATGAACAAGGTTCCGTTCTACGGCCTCAACGTGGTCTGCGGCGATGATCCCGGCGTGCGGGCCCTGCTGCCGCGCGTCAAGCGCCCGGTGCTGACCTACGGCTTCGCCGCCGACAACCAGCTGCGCGCCGTGTTGCTGGAATCGGGCATGACCAGCCGTTTCGAGGTCTGGCGCGATGACCGGAAGCTGGGCGAAGTGAGCCTGCCCCATCCCGGCCGCCACAATATCCTCAATGCCCTGGCCGCCATCGGCGCCGCCACGGCTGCCGACATCCCCTTCGAACGCTGTGTGGAAGGTCTGGGCACCTTCCGGGGCGTGGGGCGCCGCTTTGAATTCAAGGGCGAACGCAATGGGGTGACCGTCATCGACGACTACGGCCATCATCCGGCCGAGATCGCGGCCACGCTGGCCACGGCCCGCCAGGTCTTCCCTGACCGCCGTCTGGTGGTGGCCTTCCAGCCGCACCGCTTCAGCCGTACCCAGGCCCATTTCGGCGAGTTCTGCAAGGTCTTCGACGTGGTGGACCAGCTGGTGCTGACCGAGATCTACGCCGCTTCCGAAAAGCCCATCCCCGGTGTTTCCGGCGAGAGCCTGGCCCAGGGCATGCGCCAGGTCTCCGAGACCCCGGTCACCTATTTCCAGACCATCGACGCCATGGTCAAGGGCCTGGACGATATCCTGCAGCCCGGTGACGTGCTGCTGACTCTGGGGGCCGGCACCATCACCCGTGTGGGGCCCGCCTGGCTGGAGGGCGGCAAGGATGCGTGAGATCCTGTCTCCTTCGCTGGCAGAGCGGACATCACTGCATCTCGGGGGCCGGGCCATCGCGGAACTGGTGCTTGAGCGTGCCGAGGATTATCCGCTGCTGGCAGAACGTTTGCGGCAGCTGGGCGGGAGCCCGTTCATCATTGGCGCGGGCACGAATCTGCTTGCCCGCGATGGTGAATTACCAGTCGTACTGCTTCGTTCTGCAATCAAGGAAGGCCCCGAGATCGTCTGGGAATCTGAAGCGCGGGCCCATGTGCGGGCAGGGGCGGGCGTGCCCCTGCCGCGCCTGCTTGGTTTCTGTGCCCGGCGGGGTTTAGGCGGTCTTGAGGGCCTTGTCGGCATCCCCGGGAGCGTCGGGGGGGCCGTGGCCATGAACGCAGGCTCCTACGGTTGCGAGACCTGCAGGAATCTCTTGGAAATCAAGGCCGTTGTCGATGGTCACCCGCGGGTCTTCCCGGCAGCGGAACTGCAGTATGGTTACAGAACCCTGCTGGTGGACGGCAAAAAAAACGGTTTTCTTGTGCTCGAAGCCACATTTGACTTGACCAAGACTGACAGGGATGGCATTTCTAAACTCATGCATCGCAATATTTGCGAGAAAAAGTCTAAACAACCTGTGACAGCGTGGAGTGCGGGCTGCGTATTCAAAAATCCGGCCCCGGACAAACCAGCCGGCATCCTTCTGGATAGGGCCGGCTTTCGCGGCAGGCGGCTTGGCGGGATGGCTTTTTCGACCATGCATGCCAATTTTTTGATAAATGAAGGGAATGGCAGCGCGAGTGCCGCGTTCGAACTTATAGAAAGTGCGCGGCAGGGAGTGCTGGAGCAGTTCGGCATCACGCTGGAAACGGAAGTCAGGATCGTGCCGTGACCTTTTCGCTGAAAAAAAACCGGCGCAATACGCGCTCCTACAGCGGTAGTTCGACACCTGCTCCCAGTCGCAGCACCGCTTCCCGCCCCAATACCCGCAACCGGGCCAAGCCGGCGAGGGAAAAACGTCAGTTCTCCCTTTGGAGCAAGCTGCAGGGCGGGCGTGTGCAGCGTTTTTTTTGTGTCCTGCTCCTGCTGGCAGGGCTGGTAGCGGCTGTGACGGGCCTGTGTGCCGGGTCCATCTGGCTGTACGGCAAGGCCACGACCAGTGACTTCTTCGCCACACGGCATATCGACGTGGCCGGGAATGTCAGATTGTCGCGGGAGATGGTCCTGCAGTATGGCGGCCTGAAGGAAGGGGAGAACTCCCTGGCGGTCAGCATCGCGGAAGTGGAGCGCAAGCTGCGTGCCACGCCCTGGGTGGAAGAGGTCTCGGTCAAACGTCTGTTGCCGGACCGCTTCGTCATCAAGATCAAGGAGCGTATGCCCACCTTCTGGGTCCACAAGGACGGGGTGCTGTATTACGCCAATGAATCCGGCGAGGCCATCGCGCCTGTGGAGAGCCGCAACTTCCTCTCGCTGCCGACCCTGTCCGTGGAAGCGGGGGCCGAGGATGACGTGGCCTACCTGCCGCGATTCATGAAGGATCTGCATGCGGGCAGCCTGCCGGTGGAGGCGGGGGCCATTGCGTCGATCACGGTGAGCCCCGCACGGGGTATCGAGATATATCTGGAAGACCGCGAGATGCGGCTTTCCATCGCAACGGATGACTGGGCCGGGAATCTTGCCCGGATCGGCCTGACGCTGGGGGATCTGGCACGCAGGCACGAGCTGAAGAACGTGCGTGAGGTGCGTTCGGTCAACGGCAGTGTCTGGGTGACGCTCAGTCAGCCCATGCGCGGATGATGTTTGGTGAGGAGTAACTATGGCGGATCTCATTGTAGGCCTGGATATCGGCACTACCAAAGTGTGTGCGGTCGTAGGGGAAATGGCGGAAAACGGCCTGGTGGATGTCGTTGGGATCGGCACCCGTCCCTCTCACGGCATGCGCAAGGGCGTGGTGGTGAATATTGAGCAGACCGTGCAGTCCATCCGGGGCGCCATCGAGGACGCCGAGCTCATGGCCGGCTGTGAGATCAATTCGGTCTATGTGGGGATCGCCGGCGGGCATATCGCCGGGATCAACAGCCATGGCGTCATCGCCGTCAAGGGCGGCGAAGTGGGCCAGCGCGATGTGGAACGCGCGCTCGATGCGGCCCGTGCCGTGGCCATCCCTGCGGACCGTGAAGTCATCCACATCCTGCCGCAGGAATATATCGTGGACAACCAGCGCGGCATCGCCGATCCGCTGGGCATGGCGGGCGTGCGTCTGGAGGTCAAGGTGCACATCGTGACCGGGGCCGTGACCTCGGCCCAGAACATCGTGCGCTCCTGCCACCGCAGCGAACTGGAAGTCTCGGACATCGCGCTGGAATCCCTGGCATCGGCCAAAGCCGTGCTGACGGAAGAAGAGCGCGAGCTGGGCGTCGCGCTGGTGGACATCGGCGGCGGCACCACGGACATCGCCATTTTCGCCAACGATTCCATCAAGCACACCCATGTGCTGGCGCTGGGCGGCCAGAACCTGACCAACGATATCGCCTTTGGCCTGCGCACCCCCATTGCGGCGGCCGAGCGTATCAAACTCAAGTATGGCTGCGCCCTGACCGACATGGTGCGGCATGACGAATTCATCGAAGTCCCCACCGTGGGCGGCCGTGATCCCAGCCGCATCTCCCGCCAGATCCTGGCGGAGATCTGCGAGCCGCGCATGGAAGAGATCCTGTGTCTGGTGAACCGGACGCTGGAAAACTCCGGTTACAAGAACTTCCTGGGCGCAGGTGTGGTGCTGACCGGCGGCGGCGCACAGCTGCACGGCCTGCCCGAATACCTGA
>OOCH01001954.1_pt1 | contig 14310 bp, 10 predicted proteins | sample 1671641 | NCBI WGS metagenome assembly OOCH01 (sample SAMN06348177, study PRJEB24527) | human gut metagenome | biome: human gut; feature: ankylosing spondylitis patient; material: feces | host: Homo sapiens | place: China | collected 2015-10
GTTATATAACACAATTTTTAATTTTACAGTAAATTGAGTAGTACATCATATTTTTTATACCTTTGCAAACAAGCAATCCAAAACCTATGCAGACATTAAGAATTTTCATCGTCTTATTATTCCTTAACACCGTTTCGTGCCTGTCCGCATCAATTGCTAACAATTATAAAATCAGCAATTACAGCGCGAGCGATTATTCTGCCACACTGCAGAACTGGGATATCTGTCTGGATAAAAACGGATTGGTGCTCGTTGCCAACAACGGAGGAATGCTGCTTTACAACGGCAGCAACTGGAAATTCCTTGAGCTTCAGAACAAAGAGAGCATCCGCGCCATCAAAAAAATTGGCGACAAAATCTACACATCCGGCGACAAGAACATCGGATATTGGCAGCGCGACAATACCGGAAACTACCGCTATACCGACCTTATCGAATCACTGCCGAATCCGGAAAGTAAAGATGACAACTACTGGAGCATCGCTACCGACGGGAAGTCAATTTATTTCCAAAGTTTTTCACGAATTCTCCAACTTCAGGACAAAAAGTTCACACAAATTTCCGTCGACTGCCACATGCTGCTGCAACAGGTTGGAAATGAAATCTATACCCAACGGCTTGGAGTCGGAATCTTTCAACTGAAAAACGGAACATTCTATAAACTTATCGACAACAGCGCCATTCAGGGAGAGGAAATTAAATTTGCCGCCCGGCTGAGCGACAAAAGCCTGCTGTTCGGAATGCACACAGGCAACTTCTATCGGCTGGACACAAACAAGAAGTTGCATAAAGACGAGAAATTTGCCCGCCAGCTTGACAAGAACGTGGTGGATTGCGTGATTATCTACAAGAACAAATACCTGCTTGTCGGCACATTAAGCAACGGTATCTACATCTTCACCCTTGACGGCAAACTTGAAAACATCATCACCTACAAAAACGGGCTGCAAGGCAATTCCGTGCATCGCATGCAGTCATTTGCCAACCAAATCTGGGTATCGCTCGACAACGGCCTCTCTCAAATCATTCTCGACCCGAGCATACGGGTATGGAAAAAGCACAATGAGATAGGACGCTTCTACCAGACAGCGATGCTGGGCAACTCCATGTATATCGCTACGAATCATGCACTTTACAAATACAACACCGATGACCCAAGCGAAGAACTTCACCCGGTAATAAAGGAAGCCACTCAGTCGTTGGACATCATAAAAGGACACCTTCTGGTTTCTTCCATTGACGGATTCCACGAGATTCTCCCTAATGGCGGCATTGGCAACATCTCATACCTTAAAGGTATCAACGCCCCCTACTATATAGCGGAAAACGGTGAAGAATATATCGTCGCGCCGTCATATACCTATATATCCTATTATAAGTATGTCAACAACAGCTGGAAACTGGTCAGTGAAGTGACCAACCTGATGAACTCGTTTGAAGTGCTTGTACCCGAAACGCCACAGCTGTTATGGGCCGTCCATCCTCAGAAAGGAATCTACATGATTCGCGTTAACAACGATCTTAACCAGGCAACTTCTGTAACGCAATATGCTAAAGAAGAAGGGCTTGAGCAGTACAAATACATCAACATCCACAAAATCGACGGGGAAGTCTACTTTTTCTCGCCGGAAGGTGTATTCCAGCACAATAAGGAAACCCACAAGTTTGTCAAAAACCAAACCCTGACGAACGACATGAAAGAGTCGGCGGGGGCATATTGTGTATGCCACCCTTCACCGAAAGAACTGTGGGCATTCTGCGATTCGGAAATCCACATCTACAACATCAACGAACAGCGGGCGCAACTGACAAACAAAATTTCGTTTCTCGACAACGAGATTTCTCCGCTGAAAGAGCGGATCAAGGTCAGCCGAATCGGCTTTAACCGCTACATGATTCCGACAGAAGAAGGGGCTACGTTCGTCGACCTTAACAAACTTTCCGACCAACTCATTTCCTACGGGCCGCTTCACATTGAATCCGTAGTATATTATATTGACGGAGAGGAACATCGCCTGGAACTCAACGACAAAAACACGTTCGACATACCGAATAAGGCAAGCAACATTACCCTTTCGGTGGCCAAATCTCCGTTCTCTTCGTCGTCGCTCGTCCGCTACAAGCTGAAGACCGACAACAATCCGACATGGAGCAAATGGTCGAAAAACGGAATTTTCAAGTTCGACAAGCTCCCCGCAGGAAACTATGAACTGCTGGTAGAGGACTACAAGGGCGGAAAAATTAACATCATGCTCAACATTTACACGCCTTTCTATGCTTCGACAAGTGCCATTTTCTCTTATATACTTATCCTGATGGTAATTATATTCCTGTTCATCCGCCGGAGATACAGAATCAAAAGAGAAAAACTGATCCAACACTACAAAATCGAACAGCAGTTGAAAGACGAAGAAATCATCCGTCTGACCAACGAGCAGATGAAACAGACTATCAATCAGCAGAAAATCGAAATCAACGACAAGTTGCGGGCCATTTCTCAAAAGCAGGAAATACTTATCAGTCTTGAAAAGGAAATCGACTTCCAGAAAAAGGAACTGGGCGACCGATATCCCAAGAAAATGTATGAAAAGCTGAAAAGCATTATTTCCGGCGGCATGAGCACCGAAAACGACTTCCTGCTTTTCCAGAACTATTATCAGGAAATCAACCATGAGTTCCTGTTGCGCCTGAAAGAAAAGCATCCCGACCTGTCGTCGCTCGACCTGAAATTCTGCTGCCTTCTCCGTTCGAATCTTTCGACAAAAGACATCGCCTCCATTCTCAACATTACCACAAAAAGCGTCGACCTGAAACGCTATCGGCTCAAGAAAAAGCTGAACCTGGAGGGCAGTCTCACCGACTATATCCTTTCTATATAATATAGAATATCACCACTGTAAATCAACGTATTATATACACGTGAATAGTATTTGATGTATTTACCGGAAAACATTAAAACAGGGTGAGAAAATTTGATGTACCAAAGAATTTCACAGCGTCAGTCTTCTCTGTTACCTTTGCCGGCAACATTAATCTTAAAATTTATTTTATGAAAAAATCATTACTATTCGCATGTGCCGCAATGGCATGCTTTTCTATGTCAGCCGAAGACTTGGTTGTCTTCTCTGAATCTGCCAACGCAGAAGATACATACTGGGATCCGTCATGGACTACAAACACAGATCCAAGTAAATTCATCGCTGAAACAGCAGGAAAAATCGATATTTCCAAGACAGCCCATGAAGGTGCACAGTCACTCTCCATTTCATGGACATCAGCAACAGGCGGTGACTGGGGCGCTTGCGTAGCACGCGAAGGATGGGCTACTTACGACTTGTCAAAGTACAACGAACTGAATTTCTGGGTCTATTCAGAAACAGCCATCGCTGCTGAAAACCTGCCAGCCATGCAGATGGAAAACGGAGGCTATCAGAAGAGCGAAAAGATAGCTATGGGCGATTTCCTTCCTTCAGGCGTTCCTGCCAAAACATGGACATTGGTAAAAATCGCGCGTGAAAACATCGCAAACGAAGGCTTCGGCATCGCAAACGTAAAATCTATTTTCTTCTGCCAGAACGCAGCCGACAATGCCGCTCACACAATGCTTGTCGATGACATCGTATGGAAATATGACGAATCTTATGTAACTCCCGACAATGTAGCCTTGTTCCAGGACAGCAACGAAGACGGCTTTTTCGATCCGTCATGGGTAAACGTTACTGCACCGAGCACAGTGAAAATGTTGGAAGGACACAATGAAAAGCTCCCTACCACTACCGACATCAAGAAAGAAGGCAACAACGCTCTCGAACTGACTTGGACTTCTGCTGAAGGCGGCAACTGGATGGCACTCTGCGCAAGCATCGGTTGGATTAAATTCGACATCACCGACAAGAATTATGTAACAATGTGGCTGTATTCTCCGGCAGCACTCACAAAGGACGAACTTCCTAACGTTCACCTTGAAGCACACGTAGGTGGAACAACCGGCAAAGTTGCTCTCGGCAACTACGTAAACGGCCTTGCTGCCAACACATGGACAGAAGTTGCAGTCAGCATCGAAGACCTCAAGAAGGCCAACCCAGAGTTTACAGCATTCGACAACATCAAAGGTCTGTTCTTCAGCCAAAATGCAGCCGACGGCAAACAGCACACACTGTATATCGACGAAGTTTACTTCTCAAAGAACGAATCTTCTTCTGTCAACGACATTGAATACACAAGCGAAAACGCTATCTACTATGCAAACGGCAACGTTTACGGCGTAGCAGGCAATGTTTCTGTATTCAACGTAGCAGGCCAGCTCGTAGCAGAAGGCACAGCTGTTGACAACACATTCGCCGTAGCTCTCAACAATGGTCTCTACATCGTTGTCAGCGAAAACGGCAACAGCAAAATCGTTGTAAGATAATTACACCAATCATATTGAAACAGAAAAGCGGAAGACCACAAATCTTCCGCTTTTTTCATATCCTTACCCTACCCTTCTCTTTCAGAACCAACGAAGGTTCATGGCGTGGAGGAAGGTTTTGTCAAGAGGGAGGCCTGAGGCGTCGCCGATGACGGCATCAGTGTGGCAATACGGACAAAGGGCCGTCTTCCCGTCGGCATCGTCCACCCAGTCCACTATTTCATTGGGCGCGAAAGTTCGGCAACACGAAAAGCAGCCACAGGTTTCTGATGCTTTGATTTCTTCCTCGTTTTCAAATGAATGCCGGTGGGCTTCCTTCATCCGTTCGTCGGAAAGCATCTGGCAAACCAACTTCACCGCCTCTTCCGATATGTGATGCTGCGACGGAACAATTCCCCCGAGAATACCCAAATCGTCCGCCATCATGTCCCTGTATTTCATTCCCAACAGTTCGTCGGAGTCGCCAAAGAGAGCCGTAATGTTTTTCCGGTCCGCTTCGGGCAGCTGCTTCAACCGCCATTCCTGAGCCGCATAAGTGGCTATCAGTTCCGGCGAAGGTGCCGGAAATCCTTCAAAAGGCTTCAGTTTCGGCAGCTCGACAGAAGGCAGATAGCACGGATTGACCACAAAACGCCGCACTCCCGTAGTGAGCAACGTCAGGAATCCGCCCAACGAACAGCCCACAACCACATCAATTCCCTCACGTTCAATCGTTTCACGAATCTGGCGCAATGCCAGCTCACAGTCATCCTGACAATAGTCCATACCGATGACCTCCCAGTTCTCCGGCTTATGTTTCTTGAACAGCCTACAGCTTCCGCCGTCGGGAGAACCGTTATACCCATGCACATACAATAGCTTTTTCATACTCCTAAAATAGTAATTTTCCCTCAGCATTTCAAGAACGAAAGCCATTTTTCCGGCCACTTCCGTCAAGGAATCTGCAAACGGAAAGTTTTCGTGTAATGCCTGTAGGGTGAGGGTTGCAGCAACCGGAGCGTGCCCTCGTGAAGGTTCAGAATACGCCGCGCCACCGACAGCCCTATTCCCGACCCTTCCGGCTTGGTAGTAAAAAACGGGACGAAAATCTGTTGCAGGCACTCGTCGTCGACAGCCGGCGCATCGTCGCTCACATCTATAATCACCGACTCGTCCCTGTCGGTTTCCGCACTGATTCGCAATTTCTTCGCACCGGCCTCAACGGCGTTTTTCAGCAGGTTCGACAACACCTGATACAGCTGTGTTTCATCGGCATTCACGATCAAGTCGTCGGTGGCAATGGCAAGTTCCACCGCCATGCCCTCCAACTCGCGCTTCTGCATGCTAAGCACATATCTGGCAACATCCGCCACATAAAGCAACTGCTTTTTAGGTTCGGGTATGGCTGAGAAACTGCGGTACGAACGGATGAAGCGCATCAGTCCGTCGGATGTGGAACGAATCACGTCCAGCCCCTCCCGAATATCGTCCATCTCTGCCGAAGTTTTATGCAACAGGCTGTCGCTCAACGAATTGATGGGAGCAATGCCGTTCATAATCTCATGTGTCAGCACTCGTGTCAGTTTCATCCACGCATCCACTTCCTGACGGTCGATAACGGAATAGATATTGTTCAGAATATAGATATTGATACGGTGGCCGTCGTTTGCCGTAATCTGCGACAGGCCGACCGACACATTCGCCACACCTTCCGCCGACGGGAAAGTCACCAGCCGCACTTCCCCCACCGACATCGTGCGGAAAGCATGCCGAAGCCCTTCCGAAACCCTGTCGAGCTGCACCTCGTTGGTCAGTACGCTCACTCCCAGCAGCGACAATGCCTGACGGTTGCAAAGCCGCACGTTTCCGTTCTCCTCCACAGCTATCACCCCGGCATTCACCGAATCCAGAATCAGCCCATAGAAATATTCGTTTGCCTTCAGTTTCATTTTTTCAGTCTTGAAAATGGCGGACAGTTCCTCCAGCGCACGGTTGTAGTCGGCTTTTCCGCGGTCGAAGAACCGCATCGAGAAATCGCTGTTGCGCAATGCCTCCACCATCACTCCCAACTTCGACAACGACCGGCGGACATCATGGACAAACACCAGACACACGGCGACAAAACCCACACACGCCCCCACGGCAAACGACAACAGCGTGTCGCCCGACATCCAAAAGCATCCGCCACCTGCCACAACGGCCAGCAACAGCGCCATCGCTATCTGAACCAAAGCAAACTTCATCAGAACTTAATGTTATACCGTTTGATTTTATTGTAAAGTGTCTGTCGGGTAATTCCCAGCGACGACGCCACCATCGACAAATTGTTGTCGCAGCGCCGCAACGCTTCCTGAATCATGCTGCGCTCCATCTCCTCGAGCGTACCGCCCGTAACCGGCTCCGACGTGACACCTCTCGAAATCTGCAATTCTTCTTTTCCCACAATATCGGCATCGGCAATAATCACAGCCTTTTCCACCGTGTGCCGCAACTCCCGGATATTTCCCGGCCAAGCATAGCTCTCCATTGCCGCCAAAGCGTCGGGAGCGAACGCCCCGACCGTTTTTCCGTACACTTCCGAAAAATGAGCCAAAAAACGCTCTGCCAGAGAGCGTATGTCCTCCTTGCGCTCACGTAGCGGAGGCAGCTCCAGGTGTATCGTGTTAATACGGTAAAGCAGGTCTTCCCTGAATTCTTCGTCAGCCACCATTTTCGGCAAATTCTTGTTGGTGGCACAAATCAGTCGGATGTCGACAGCAACGGGACTGTTGCTTCCCACCCTTGTCACACAGCGGCGCTGCAACACATTCAGCAGCTTCGACTGCTGTCGCAACGGCAGATTGCCTATTTCATCGAGAAACAGCGTACCCCCGTCGGCCTCCTCCACATATCCTTTCCGGTCAGTCCGGGCATCGGTAAATGCCCCCTTAACATGACCGAACAGTTCGCTTTCAAACAGGCTTTCGGTAATCGCCCCCATATCGACACACACCATCTTCTGCCCGCTTCGCGAAGAGAGCCGGTGCAGTTCCTTTGCCAACAGGTCCTTGCCGGTTCCGTTTTCTCCGGTTATCAGCACGTTGGCATCAGTTGCCGCCACTTTCTCCACCATGAAACGAAGATGTTTCATCGCGGCCGATTCGCCCCAGTACATTGCCTCTTCACGCCGTTCCGCCGCTTTCGGCATACGACTCCGGCGATAGTCGTACGCATTGCAGAGCACCTCCGTCAGTTTACGGTTGTCCCATGGCTTTTCCACAAAGTCAAACGCGCCGTCCTTCATGGCCTGCACAGCCAGCTGAATGTCGGCATAGGCAGTAAACAGCACCACCGGCACCTGCGGAAACCGGCGCAGAAGTTCCCGAAGCCAGAACAGTCCCTCGTTGCCGTTGTTGACACCCGACACAAAGTTCATGTCCAACAGCACCACATCAATCGCGCTGTCGGCCACCGTCTGCAACATCCGCTTCGGAGAATTCAGAGTCCACACCTCTTCAAAAACCGAAGAAAGCAGCATCTTCACCGAAACCAGCACATTCCGATTGTCGTCGACCACCAATAGTTTGCCTTTTTTTCTCACTGTCATTAGCGTTTTCAATGTTCAAGTTGATATTTGACAGAAGAACATACTTTCCATGCTTATTAATTCAAAATCTGTTCTTGCGTTCTTCTATCCTAATATAGCTACGCAACCTATATTTACAAATATAGTGAAAGGTGAGAGGAGAATAAAATATCGAAACTTGTTTCAGATATTTTTTATCCCGAACCGCATCCTATATTCTACAAATATAGCGAAAGGTTAATATTCGACAGAAGAACAGAAGAGCAAAATTTTTCCCGCCTATCAATTTTAAAATCTGTTCTTATGTTCTTCTGTCAAAATATAATGAAACATGTTTCAGATATTTTTATCCCAAGCCGCAGCCTATATTCTATAAATTTAAGCGAAAAAGGGCCGAAACACAAAATGGATTCGTATTTTCTGCCCTTTCCGCTTATAAGAAATTGGTATTATGCTCAAAAGCCAACTTATTCATATTTCAGATTTTCTACCGGCGACGTATGAGCGGCACGCCAGCATTGATAAGTGACCGTACCCACCGTCACCACCAAAAGGAGGACAAACGCCAGGGCAAACACCCACCAGCTCATCTCTGTCTTATAGGCGAAATTCTCCAGCCAACGGCTTACTATCCAATACGATACCGGCACAGACAGCACAAAGGTCACAAGTAGTATTTTCACATACTTCACATTGAACATTCTGACAATATCGCTCGTCGTCGAACCGAACACCTTCCGCACGGCAATCTCACGCTTGCGGTATTCACAGTCGAACATCACCAGGCCAAACACTCCGATAATGCTTATCAGCACCGCCAGCAGGGAGAATGAAGTAATCAAACGAGAGAAATTCGTTTCCTGACGGTATACATCGTCAAGATAATCATCAAACAACTTTATCGCAGGAGGAACATCCACTTTGTAATCCGAAACAATATCCTCCACTTTCCGCATCGTATCAAACATATTCGCACCCTTTTTCACACGAACATAACAAACCGATTTTCCGGGTCGTGCCTTCAACAAGACCAACGCCATCGGTTCGGCAGAATTTTCTTTTAGCGACAAATGATTGAAGTCCTTACAAATACCTATTACCCTCATATTGCTATAAAACGAAGGCAATTCTTTCCCGATGTCAACCAAATCAGGATATGCCTGCCGGGCGGCTTCATTGAAAATTACAACGGAGGTGTCATTCGGAAGGAAATCCCTGCCTTCCAGCAACGGAATACCCAAAGTCTGCAAGAATCCGTCACGAATAGGAATCACATCGTAAGAAATCTGCTTGTCATTGACATACATCGACCAATGCATTACAGATCTGTTCACACCCAACAGTTGTTCCGCACCCGAAACATTCTTCACTTCCGGCAATTTCATCAGTCTGTCCTTTATTTCATCATAATGGGTGGCATATTCAGCATACATGACAATAGAAATAACTTCATCTTTCGCAAAACCATAGTCCTTGCTGTTCAAATATTCCCGCTGTTTGTTAATCAGCAAGGCGGCAATCACCAGAACAAACGATGCAAACATCTGCACACCTATCAGCGCAGTCCGCAAAGCCTTTCCCTTAGGAGTATTGCCGGCACCGGGTTTCAAGGCAGATTCCACTTGTCCCGAAGTAATACAATAGGCAGGATAGAAACCGGCCACCAAGCCCAACAGCAGGGCAATGACAGCAGTTCCAACCATCACCGGTATTCCATGCCGAATATCCATGCCCGAGGTCAACGATTGCGCCAGACTCGTTTCCGACAACAGATACACACCGGCTGAAGCAATCAGAAACGCCAATATCGACATCACGACAGCCTCACCTATCAGCAGCCATCTCAAATTGCCGACCGTAGCACCAAAAATCCGATGTACGGTGACGGAACGCAGACGTTTGGGAAGCATCGCCAGGGCAAAATTCGTATAGTTGATTCCGGCAATAATCAGGACTCCAAAAGCGATGAACAATAAAAACAGCTCCGTGGAAGAACTGACATCTCCCGGGAAATTTCCCATCAGGAAAGGACGGTCGTAATGCAAGTCTTTCAGGGAAGTTGCCCATTGCGTATAGGATGATTCATCCAATTTTTCCTCTTCCGTTTTGAAACTGTTGAGCATTTCCTGCAATTTTTCCTCCGACAGCGAAGCATCAACCTTCACAAAAATTCCGAACGAACCTTCGCGATCATTATCTATCCACCTGTCCACATCCACATCGCCATACAGATTGTTTTCAACAAGACAATTTTCAGGAAAATCCCGATAGACACCGCTTATCGTAACTGAACCGTCTTTCGTCAAGGTTTCGCCTACCACATCTACACGGTTGAAATATTTTCGAGCAAAGCTTTCCGAGACGAATACACTACCTTTTTCTTGTAAACTTTCATAGGTACCGACAAGCATTTCAAAACCCATCATCCGTAAATAATTTTCATCCACAAGACTTTTTTTAAGAGACATCACCTCTTTCCCGACGTTGCACAATTCATATCGCTGATACAAAAGCACAAACGAAGATTCTTTTATATACGGAAGCTGACTGATTTTCGCATAATCTACCCCCCTCCAAACAGCTCCAAATTCACCATCGACGCTATAATTCAACAGATAAATATTATCGGCATCGGGAATACAGCTATTGTAAGTGCGGTCGTAATACACCTGCAGCATTATCACCATAAACACCGCCAGGGCAACCGACAGCCCTATCACGTTCAGCAACGTCGAGATCCGGAAACGCCGGAACACGAACATCAGATTTCTATACAGTGTTTTCATTGCCTCTCAGGTTTAAATATTCGTTTTTCTGTTTGCCGTCTGCTCGCTGCCGAGTATCTCGCCGTCGAACATTTCCACAATACGGTGTGCATACTCCGCATCACGGCGGTTGTGGGTCACCATCACCACCGTCGTTCCGCCGGCGTTCAATTCCGACAGGATGTTCATCACCTCCACGCCGTTTTTCGAGTCAAGGTTACCTGTCGGCTCGTCGGCAAGAATCAGTTCCGGAGAACTCACCACGGCACGCGCTATCGCCACGCGCTGCTGCTGACCGCCCGACAACTGATGAGGAAAATGGCTTGCACGGTGGCTGATTTCCATGCGCCGCATCAAATCCGCCACAATGCGGCGGCGCTCCCCGCTCTTTATTTTCAGATAGGTCAGCGGCAGTTCGATGTTCTCAAAAACCGTCAGTTCGTCTATCAGATTGAAACTCTGGAAGATGAAGCCAACCTTGCCCCGACGAAGATACGTGCGGTCGCGCTCGTTCAGCTTCGACACGTCGCGCCCGTTCAGTTCATAAACGCCGCCGGTCGGGGTATCAAGCAGTCCCAACAGGTTCAGCAATGTTGTCTTTCCACAGCCTGAAGGGCCCATTATGGCGACAAACTCGCCCTTTTCCACTTCAAAATTAAGGTTGTTCACGGCAATCGTCTCCACCTCGCTCGTCCGGAACGACTTGCACAAATTCGTTGTCTTGATTATCATGATTTCTTGGTTTTTAAATTATTCTAAAATCAGCTTGTCGCAATTCTTAAACTGTTCATATCCCGACAGCACCACACGTTCGCCGGGCTGCAAGCCGTCGAGTACCTCATAGAACCGGGGATTCTGGCGGCCGATACGTATGGCTCGCCTATGGGCCGTTTTTCCGTCGGCCGACAATACAAAGATCCAAGTACCTCCCGTTTCGGAGAAAAACGCTCCACGAGGCAGCAGAATGCCTTCCGACGGCGCACCCAATTCAAGATTGATGTAATACGACTGTCCTGTACGGATATTGTCGGGACGCTTGCCGGCAAACACGAAATCCGTTTGAAACTTGTTTTCGCGCACATCTGGATACACCTTTTTCACCAGAAGCCGGAAAGTGGAATCCTGACGTTCGAAATTTCCGCTCAGTCCCGGCACCACGCGGTCGATATAATGCTCGTCGATTTTCGCCTCTATCTTATGCCCCGACAGCACATTGATGCGCCCCACCATCTGCCCGGCGGAAATGCTCTGGCCGAGTTCCACGTCGAGCAGTCCCAGTTCGCCGTCGACAGGAGCACAGACCGTCAGTTTCGCGCGGCGGTCGCGTATCATGGCCAAACTGCGGCGCATATTTTCCAAATCGTCTTCCAGTTGGGAAATCTGTATGCTTCTGTAAATGGAATCCTGACGCAGACGCTCGGCAACAAGACGGCGTTTTTCCACCGCCAGACCATAGTCCTCCTCAGCCTTCAAATAATCTTCGCGCGACACGAGATCGTCGGCATACAGACGCTTGTACTGTTCGTAGGTACGTTTCTTCTGGCGCACATCCATGTCGAGCTGAATTTTCTCCGTTTGGTTGTTCAACCGGTCCTGCTCCATGGTCACTTGCGTGTTGCGCAGAAAATTCTGTTTCTCGGCAAGATTGGCTTCCGCATTCAGAATTTCGAGGTCGAGGTTGGAGTTGCGCAGCCGCAGGATGGGCTGTCCTGCCGTAACCGACGCTCCTTCCTCCACAAATTTCGTTTCGACGATACCGCCTTCTTCCGGGCTCAACTGCTGGGAAGAAATAGGCTGCACCTGACCGACGACACGCACATAGTCCTTGAATTCGCCCTCGCGCACACTGTCGACGGCCACCATCCGCGTGTCAATACGCACCACCGTGCCCCGGTTGGCATAGAAAAACATTCCAGCCAGCACTACGACCGCCAATACGATTCCTGCAACCGTCCATTGCCGCGGCGTTCCGTATTTTCTTTTTTTCAACTGTATATCCATGTTTCAACGTATTTTTTTATTTTCCAATCAGTGTATTTGTCCGGTAATAGTCAAGCAATCGGCGCTTTACGCCCAGCAACAGCCGGGTTTTCAACAATTCCGCCTGCGATTCGTACCACGTGTTGGCCGTCTGCTGCATATCGAGGAAACTCATCAGCCCTTCTTCGTATTTCCGCTTGGCAAACGTGTAGGCAATGGAATCAGAGACTGCTTTTTCTTCCATTTTCACAGCCTCTTTCGAAAGGTTGCGGCAGTCAATCACCGCCTGCTCGATGCTGATGCGAAGTTCCTGCAGCCGGTCGTCGTAGGCCAGTTGCGTGTCAAGTCTGCGGTTTTTTGCCTTTTTCAGCGTCGTAATCTGACTCAGTCCGCTAAACAGAGGAATGCTCAGCGTGACACCGACATATTGCCCGAAATTCAAATCCATCTGTTCCGAGTAAGGCAGGTTTGTAGAGCCGAAATGACGGTAATAATAATCGGAAATACCGGCACTCAGCCGAAGCGACGGCACAAATGCACCCCGCGCCGAACGGACATCGTAGACGGCCATATCACGCTCATAGGCAGCCTGAAGAATTTTCGGATTGTTATGGCGGGCAAAGACAAACACCTCGTCGGCCGTACAACTGTCGGCGGCCAACGAGGTACCATCACAAACTTCTGCCAGCACAAGCGTGTCGGCAACCGGGTAATTCATCGTTTGCTTCAAGGTAAGCAGAGCCGTTTCGCGAAGTCCCTGCGCATTGACCGACGCATAATCGTCGCCGGCAAACTGCGCCTGCGCCTGACTCAGTTCAACGGCGCTGTTCATGCCCAGCTCCTTCATTTTTCTTGTTTTCTCGAGAGTGGCAAAGCTGTCGTCGCGCTTCGCCTGCATAATGGCACACAGACGGTCGTAGTATTGCAGGTTCACATAGGCATCCATCACCTTTATGGCAATATCGTCGCGACTGTCCTGCCAGGCATTCTGCGCCTGACTTTTCTGTGCTTTTGCCTTACGGAACTGGTTGACAATCTGCCCACCGGCAAAAATATTCCACGAAACGCTGAGCGAATAACCGTTGTTGAAAGTTTTCAGATTGTTGTAGGTATTCGTTTCCGGGTCAATCGAACGGCCGAAATTGAAATCCGCCCCCAGCGATGCGCCGACCGTCGGAAAAAACGAAGCCACCGCACTGCGATAGTCGCTCCGAGTGTCGTCGTAAGCCAGTTGCGAGCTCTTCACTTCATAGTTGTGTTCAACGGCATACAGCATGCAGTCGTCAAGCGTCCAGCTTTCCTGACCTCCCGCAGCAAACACAGCCGCCAGCATCACCCCTATTGTCATCAAATGTACTTTCATTGCATTTCGTTTTGCCTGTTACCCTGCCATAATCATACCAAAAAAGCAACACATTACATTTCAACGAAATACAAAAGCAGGCATCTTTCCAACTGTCAAAAAATCATACACCTTCGTAAATTTTTTTGACACCCGAGACACCGCATTCAGCACCCCTAAAAACGGAAAAGGCAGCCAACCCCGCGGCTACGTTTTACTTATTACTATGATTTATTAAAATTCTAATTATCAATTTATTTTTATATTA
>OOCH01001957.1_pt1 | contig 14276 bp, 15 predicted proteins | sample 1671641 | NCBI WGS metagenome assembly OOCH01 (sample SAMN06348177, study PRJEB24527) | human gut metagenome | biome: human gut; feature: ankylosing spondylitis patient; material: feces | host: Homo sapiens | place: China | collected 2015-10
AAGGCGTTCGTCGGGGCGTCTGTTGTTACCATCCGCAACAAGGAGGTCTAAGCGCTCGGAGTCGTCTTCGTTCCAGGCATCAAGCATCGAAAGAGCCGCAAAGTCTATGGCGTCTTTATTGGGAACGCAGCCCGCAAGGGCTTGTGCTTGTTGTTCGGCGTTGATGGCGCTCCAGGGAAGCGCAGAGTACGCCCGTCGAGCGCGGCGAATTGCGCGGAGGGCGGAGAAATGTGAGATCACGGCGGTCATAGCTATAAGGTACTCAGCCGTTGGCGAAATGATATGGCTGTGCCGTTCTTTTCGCTCAAAGGTGCGTCGTGTGCCGCGGACGGTAGCGCGATTGTGCGAGGGGCCTTGAAAAACGGAGCGCGGGGCGCTGGCTTGGCCTTGAAGGTATGGACCGAGATGGGTGCTGGACAGTTAGTTCAGATTTGTATAAAACGACCGGGGCATTTTGCCATTACTGAAGGGTTCAGTGGGCAAAATGGAGCAAATGACATAGTGAAGACGTCCGCTAGAAGAGAGATTGGCCAATATTATGCCGACAAGAGGGCTTTTGGCGTATCAAGTGACCCGTGTGAGCGCTCAGAAAAATACAAATTTGAACTAACTGTCCAAGGCGGGTTGGCGAGGAATAGAAAGGGGGGTCGGAAGCGAACTTCCGACCCCCCTTTGAAACATCAAAGATGATGCGATGTGCGTTGGATTACAGCGCGAAGTCGCCGCCGACGAGCGTGGAGACGGGCTCCTCGTGGTAAACGGCGGAGATGGCCTGAGCGAACTCCTCGGCGACCGAGATAGTCTTGATCTTGCCGCCGACCTCGACGGGGATGGCGTCGGTGACGACGCACTCGACGATGGGGGCATCGTTCAGGCGCTCGATGGCCGGACCGGAGAAGATGCCGTGGGTGGCGCACACGTAGATGTCGCCGGCGCCCATGGCCTTGAGCTCCTTGACGTTGGCGCACAGGGTGCCAGCGGTGTCGATCATGTCGTCGTTGATGATGCAGGTCTTGCCCTTGATGTCACCGATGATGCCCATGACCTCGGCGGCGTTGTGGCGCGGACGGCCCTTGTGGGCGATGGCCAGGTCGCAGCCGAGCATGTCGGACAGCTTCTTGGCGGCCTTGGCGCGACCCACGTCGGGGGAGACGACAACCAGGTTGTCGGTGTCGAAGTGCATGTCGTTGTAGTACTGGCCAAACAGCGGCAGTGCGGACAGGTGGTTAACCGGGATATCAAAGAAGCCCTGGATCTGACTGGCGTGGAGGTCCATGGTCAGCACACGGTCGGCGCCGGCGGCGGTGAGCATGTTGGCCACCAGCTTGGCGGAGATGGGGTCGCGGGGCTTGGTCTTCCGGTCCTGACGGGCATAGCCGAAATAGGGGATCACGGCGGTGATGCGCCCGGCGGAGGCCCGGCGGCAGGCGTCGATCATGATCAGCAGCTCCATGAGGCTGTCATTGACGGGCTTGCAGGTGGAGTTGATGAGAAACACGTCGCTGCCGCGGACGGTTTCGTACAGGGAGACGGACACCTCGCCGTCGGCGAAGGTCTTTACCTCAGACTCGCCCAGCTTGGTGCCGATGATCTGGCAGATCTCCTTTGCCAGAGCGGGATTGGAGTTACCGGTGAACACCTTGATGTCCTTGCCATGAGAAATCATTTCTTTACACACTCGCTTTCTATCTTACTCAAAAAAATCTCTCTTGGTACTGATCTATCTGAGACGGCTGACGCCGATACTCACTTCAAATTTTCAAAAAACTTTTTTGAAAATTTGCGTGCGGTTTTTCAGAACTTTTTAAGTTCTGAAAAACCTGTGATTGCAAACGAAAGACACCCCTGATGGGTTTCTTTCGTAACTATCTTCCTTTCCGATGGCGGAAGATTTCCGGGCTTTTCGACAGCCTCACTTGTCCTTTTTCCACAGGCTGTGCAGGCGGTCGGCCCAGCCGGGCTTGTTGGTCTGCCGGGTCCGGGCGATGGCCAGCGCCCCATCGGGCACGTCGTCGGTAACGGTGGACCCGGCGGCGGTATAGGCCCGGTCCCCCACGGTAACCGGCGCGATGAGGTTGGTGTTGCAGCCCAGGAACACGTCGTCGCCGATGGTGCAGCGGAACTTTTTGTGGCCGTCATAGTTGGTGGTGACGGTGCCGCAGCCGAAGTTCACCCGCCGGCCCACGTCGCTGTCGCCCACATAGGTCAGGTGGCTGATCTTGGTGCCGTCGCCGATGACGGAGTTCTTCACCTCCACAAAGTCCCCCACCCGGCAGTGGTCGCCGATGGTACACCCCGGCCGCACATAGGTGAAGGGCCCCACGGTGGTGTCGCTTCCCACGGTGCTGTCATTGAGCTGGGAGGCATTCACGGTGGTGCGCTGGCCGATCCGGCAGTCCCGGAGCATGGAGTTGGGACCGATCTCGCTGTCCCGGTCCACGGCGGTGTGTCCCCGCAGGATGGTCCCCGGCAGCAGGGTGACGCCGGGAGCCACGGAGCACCGGGGGTCCACATAGGTGGCGGCGGGGTCCACCACGGTGACCCCGTTTTCCGCCAGCCGCCGCAGGATCAGCTCCCGGGCGTCCGGCATGGCCGCCGTCAGCGCCGCCGCCGAGTCAAAGGGCCGGAAGGCCGGGGCCAGGGCCTGGGGCCTCCACAGGGAGCGGACGCCTGCCGCCTCCGCCGGGCAGTCGGTCAGAGGGGTCCCAGCCCGCAGCCGGGCCAGCAGCACCTGGCTGTCGGCGGCATACACGCTGCGTCCGTCCTCCGGGCCGTATACCGGCACCACCGGCCCGGGGACCATTACCACGTCCCCGCCGGCGGCGGAAAGGGCCGCCTCCGCATGGTCAAAAAACGTCACATCACAGCCCGGCAGGTCGTCCAGGACCTCCTGACGCCACTTCTCCGGGCAGACAATAAAATACCGCTGCACGCCGCAGTCCATAAGCTCCTGCGCCGCCCAGGTCAGCACCGGGCAGAACAGAACAGGCTGCAGCATCAGCGGCTTATCCTGGGGGGCCAGAGCACCCTTCAGGTCGAAAATCGCAATTTCACAATTCACGGGAACCATCCCCCTTTCTATAATCCATCCCATTATATCATGCTCTGCGGGAAAATCCAGTATTTTTGCGTTTTTTTCTGGCAATAATTTTTCCGGTCTGCAAAATCTGCTGCAAAATCCGGAAATCCCATACAATTCACAGATGGTTTTTTGTCGTTTTAAGAAAAAATGCCCAAAATTTACAATTTCCGGTTGCATTCTTTAGGGAATTGCATTACAATAGGCTGGTCATGTCAGGCAAAGGCCGAAGGGAGGGACGGGAAAATGGTGCATATTGTTCTGGTTGAGCCGGAAATCCCCCAGAATTGCGGGAATATCGCCCGCACCTGTGCCGCCACCGGCTGCGACCTGCACCTGATCCGCCCTCTGGGCTTCGACATATCCGACCGGGCCGTGAAGCGGGCCGGACTGGACTACTGGCGCCTGGTGTCCGTGTATGACTACGAAAGCCTGGAGGATTTCTTCCGGCGGCGCCCGGAGGCGGCGGAAGACCTGTGGCTGGCCACCACCAAGGCCCCCCAGGACTACTGCCAGGCCCGGTTCCGGGAGGGGTGCTGGCTGTTTTTCGGCAAGGAGACGGCGGGCCTGCCGGAGGCGTTCCGCCTGGCCCACTATGACCGCTGCATCCGCCTGCCCATGGTCTCCCCGGCCCGGAGTCTGAACCTCAGCAACTCCGTGGCGGTGCTGACCTATGAGGCTCTGCGCCAGCAGGGCTTCCCCGGCCTGCTGCACTGCGGCGAAATGGCCGATTGATCCCGCGTATTACTTTCATAAAGGAGCGACCGATATGAATTACAATAAGAAAACCATCATGGACGTGGACGTGGCAGGCAAGAAGATCCTGCTGCGCTGCGACTTCAACGTGCCCCAGGACAAGGAGACCCACGCCATCACCAGCGACAAGCGCATCGTGGCCAGCCTTCCCACCATCCGGTATCTGCTGGAGCGTGGGGCGGCGGTGATCGCCTGCTCCCACCTGGGCAAGCCCAAGGGCCAGTGGAAGGACAGCCTGACCCTCCGCCCGGTGGCGGAGCATCTGAGCCAGCTGCTGGGCCAGGAGGTCATCTTCGCCCAGGACATCGTGGGCGAGGACGCCAAGGCCAAGGCGGCGGCCCTGCAGGGCGGCCAGATCATGCTGCTGGAGAATCTGCGCTTTGACCCCCGGGAGGAGAAGAACGACCCGGAGTTTGCCCGGGAGCTTGCCTCCATGGCGGAGCTGTACGTCTCCGACGCCTTCGGCACCGTGCACCGGGCCCACGCCTCCACCGCCGGTGTGGCAGCCTTCCTGCCTGCCGTGTCCGGCCTGCTGGTGGCCCGGGAGCTGGAGATCATGGGCGGCGCTCTGGAGAACCCCAAGCGCCCCTTCGTGGCGGTGCTGGGCGGAGCCAAGGTGTCCGACAAGATCGGCGTCATCAACAACCTGCTGGAAAAGGCCGACACCATCATCATCGGCGGCGGCATGGCCTATACCTTCGCCCGGGCCCAGGGCGGCTCCATCGGCAAGAGCCTGTGCGAGCCGGATAAGCTGGACTATGCCCTTCAGATGATCCAGAAGGCCAAGGACCGGGGCGTGCAGCTGCTGCTGCCCACCGACACCGTGGCCGCGGCGGAGTTCTCCGCCGACGCCGACAGCCTGGTGGTGCCCACCGACGCCATCCCCGACGACATGGAGGGCCTGGACATCGGCCCCGAGACCATCCGCACCTTCTGCGCCGCCGTCCGGGGCGCAGGCACCGTGGTGTGGAACGGCCCCATGGGCGTGTTTGAGTTTGAGAAGTTCGCCGCCGGCACCCGGGCCATGGCCCAGGCCCTGGCCGACAGCGGGGCCATCACCATCGTGGGCGGCGGCGACAGCGCCGCAGCCGTGGAGCAGATGGGCTTCGCCGATAAGATCACCCACATTTCCACCGGCGGCGGCGCTTCCCTGGAGTTCCTGGAGGGCATCGAGCTGCCGGGCGTGGCCTGCCTGCTGGATAAATGACACCAAAGGGGAAACTTTTCACCCTTTTGAAATATAGATAAGAGGAGTAAGAATCGCTATGAATCGCAGATACCGCAAGACCATCATCGCCGGCAACTGGAAAATGAACATGACCGCCAGCGATACCAAGAAATTTGCCGACGACATCAAGGCCATCATGCCCCGCGCCAAGTGGTGCGACGTGGTGGTGTGCGTCCCCTTCGTGAATATCCCCGCCGCCCTGAAGGCCTTCAAGGACCTGCGCATCTCCGTGGGCGCGCAGAACATGTTCTATGAAAAGTCCGGTGCCTACACCGGCGAGGTTTCCGCCGACATGCTCAAGGACCTGGGCGTCAAATACGTCATCATCGGCCACTCCGAGCGCCGCCAGTATTTCGGCGAAACGGATTTCACCGTCAACAAGAAGGTCCTGGCCGCTCTGGAGGCGGGTCTGCATCCCATCATCTGCGTGGGCGAGAGCCTGGAGCAGCGGGAGCTGGGCATCACCATGGAGCTCATCGCCCTGCAGGTGAAGTCCGCCCTGGCCGGCGTCCCCGCCGAGAAGCTGCGCAAGTGCGTCATCGCCTATGAGCCCATCTGGGCCATCGGCACCGGCAAGACCGCCACCGCCGAGCAGGCCGCCGAGGTCTGCACCTCCATCCGCACCACCGTGCGGCATCTGTACGGGGCCCGCATCGCCCGCTCCATCACCATTCAGTACGGCGGCTCCATGAAGCCCGGCAACGCGGCGGAGCTGCTGGCCCAGCCCGATATCGACGGCGGCCTCATCGGCGGCGCTTCCCTGAAGCCTGCCGACTTTGTGGAGATCATCAACGCCGCCAACCAGGACTAAGCGAATCGACAGGAGGTTCCGCAATGAACAAGGCGCCTACTACCCTGATCATCATGGACGGCTTCGGCCTCACCGCCCCCGGCCCCGGCAACGCCGTGAGCCTGGCCCAGACGCCCCAGCTGGACCGGCTGTTTGCCGAATATGCCCACACCACCCTGTCCGCCAGCGGCCTGGACGTGGGTCTGCCCGCCGGGCAGATGGGCAACAGCGAGGTGGGCCACACCAACATCGGCGGCGGCCGGGTGGTGTTCCAGGACCTGCCCCGCATCTCCCGGGCCATCGACGACGGCAGCTTCTTCGAAAACGCCGCCTACAACAAGGCCATGGACGACTGCCTGGAAAAGGGCTCCAGCCTGCACCTGTACGGACTGCTGTCCGACGGCGGCGTCCACTCCCACATCCAGCACCTGTATGCCCTGCTGCAAATGGCCAAGAACAAGGGCCTGACCCGGGTGTATGTCCACGCCTTCCTGGACGGCCGGGACGTGTCCCCCACCAGCGGCAGGGACTTCGTCTCCGCCTGCCGGGATAAGTGCCAGGCCCTGGGCGTGGGCAAAATCGCCACCGTTATGGGCCGGTATTACGCCATGGACCGGGACAACCGCTGGGAGCGGGTGCAGCTGGCCTATGACGCCATGGTCTACGGCGAGGGCATCCAGAATCCCGACCCCGTGGACGCCGTGGCCCAGTCCTATGCCAACGATGTCACCGACGAGTTTATGGAGCCCGTGGTCTGCGACCCGGAGGGCACCATTTCCGACAACGACAGCATCATTTTCTTCAACTACCGTCCCGACCGGGCCCGGGAGATCACCCGGGCCATTGTGGACCCGGATTTCGACGGCTTCCAGCGGGAGTACTTCCCCACCACCTACGTCTGCAACACCGAGTACGACGCCTCCATGCCCAACGTACTGGTGGCCTGGCCCCGGATCCCGGTGAAAAACGGCCTGGGCGAGTACCTCAGCTCCATGGGCCTGACCCAGCTGCGCATCGCCGAAACGGAGAAGTACGCCCACGTCACCTTCTTCTTCAACGGCGGCGTGGAGAAGCAGTACCCCGGCGAGGACCGGGTGCTGGTGCCCTCCCCCAAGGTGGCCACCTACGACCTCCAGCCCGAGATGAGCGCCCGGGAGGTCTGCGACAAGTGCGTGGAGCGCATCAACTCCGGCGCGTATGACGTCATCATCCTGAACTTCGCCAACTGCGACATGGTGGGCCACACCGGCGTTCTCCAGGCCGCCGTCAAGGCCGTGGAGACGGTGGACGAGTGCGTGGGCCGGGTGGTGGAGGCCACCCTGAAGATGGGCGGCATCGCCATGGTCACCGCTGACCACGGCAACGCCGAGGTCATGCTCCAGCCCGACGGCAGCCCCATGACCGCCCACACCACCAACCTGGTGCCCTTCATCCTCTGCGGCGCAGGCACCCAACTGCGCCCGGGCCGCCTGGCGGACATCGCCCCCACCATCCTGGATGTGATGGGCCTGGCCGCCCCCCAGGAGATGGACGGTCAGACGCTGATCGTGAAGTAAATCATCGTTAAAATAACACACTCCCGACCGGTGGCCGGGAGTGTGTTATTTTGGTGTTTGGTGTGTATTGGCGGCACTCCTCCAACAATATATCCCGCAGGACGGGGCCTTACCCCTGGTCCAGCGATGCGAACAGGGTCTCCAGGGCGTCCTGGGTATAGACATAGGCTTCAAAGGAACTATTCTTCCGCTCCCCGGAGGAAAGACTCTCCGCCAGCAGGGCGTCCGTCTTTTCCAGGTCTGCCCGCAGCTCCTTCACGGTGTCCTCCGGCATCCGGGACAACGGCTGCTCCAAGGCGGAATCCCCGGTCTCCTGCTCCCGCATGCTCATCAGGCCGAACCGGTCCAGAGATAATACCGGGTGCCGTCCACCGCGTCGGCGGCATACAGCACGGTGGAAAAGCTGCCCACGCTCTGATAGGCGTCGGGATAGTCGGCGTCGGCCTTCCGCAGAAACACCAGCAGCTCATTGCCGCAGGTATACAGCGGATAGTCCTCATAGGTCCCTGCGGACCCGCCGTTCTGCATCAAGGTGAACTCCCGGGGCAGATCGCCCTTGTAGGATTTCACCACAGCGGCCTTGTAGAAGGTGATGGGAAATCCCCCATCCTGTTCTCCCAGCCAGTCGCCCACCCGGACCAGCGCCACGGCGTCGGCCTCCTGAAAAGCCTCCGCAGCGGAATAGGACCTGAGCAGGGACGCCTCGCCAATGGCCTCCCCGATGCGGACGGGAGGCTCTGTCCCCCGGCCAGAGCAGGCGGTCAGCAGCACCAGCGTCGCCGCCAGCAGAAAAGTGAAAATCCTGCGTTTCATCGTCTGATTCTCCTTTCCTGTTCCCGGTGGTTTACTTCGTATGGTATGCTGTTTTCAGCATACCATGCCCGCAGCGCTTTTGTCAATCAAAGTGACCGTTTTTTGCATTTAACTAATTTTATGCGCGATTTTAAGTAAATTGCATTCTCTCCCAGCCGGGTCAGTACACGTTTCTTTCCGCCTGGAAACCGTTCCAGGCGGGGACCACCCGCACCACCGGCCAGGGCGCGGTGTCCCGGCTTGTCTCGGGAACATCCCGGGGCCGTCCCAGGGTCAGCGCAGCCAGCAGCAGCCCGCACAGGGCCAACCCCGCCGCCACGATCCATTGCTTTCTCTTGTGCATAGAATTCCTCCTTTTCCTCCTTGGGCCCGCCTTATATCAGGTCCCGGCGGATGCCCTCCGTGATCCGGTACATATCCTCCAGCGTGTTCATGCGCACGATCTGCTCCTTGTAATATCCCGCGTGGGGCACGCCCTTGAGATACCAGGCGTACTGCTTCCGGGCCTCCAGAATGGCGATGTGCTCCCCCTTGTCCCGGGCCGCCAGCTCGATCTGCCGCACGGCGGTATCGCACCGCTGGGCCAGGGGCGGCAGCGGCGGGATAGGCTGCCCCTCCAGCGCCGCCTGAGCCTGCTGAAACAGCCAGGGATTGCCCAGACAGCCCCGGCCGATCATCACGGCGTCGGCCCCGGTGAAGTGCAGGATCTTCACGGCGTCCTCCGCCGAAAACACGTCGCCGTTGGCCATCACCGGAATGGACACCGCCGCCTTCACCTGGCGGATGGTGACCCAGTCCGCCTGCCCGGCGTACATCTGGGCCCGGGTGCGGCCATGGACCGCCAGGGCCGACACCCCCGCCTGCTCCAGCATCTGCGAAAGCTCCACGGCGTTGATGCTGCCCTTGTCCCAGCCCCGGCGCATTTTCACCGTCACCGGCACCGGCGAGGCCTCCACCACCGCCTGGGCGATCCGGGCAGCCTTCTCCGGGTCCCGCATCAGGGCGCTGCCGTCGCCGTTGGAGACGATCTTCCCCACCGGGCAGCCCATGTTGATGTCGATCAGGTCCGCCCCGGAGATCTCCGCCGCGATGCACGCCGCCTCCGCCATGCACACGGGGTCGCTGCCGAAAATCTGGGCGCTGGCCGGGTGCTCCCCGGGGGACAGCTTCAGCAGGCCCCGGCTTTTTTTGTCCTGATAGCACAGGGCCTTGGCGCTGACCATCTCCGTGACCGTCAGGCCCGCCCCCAGCTCCCGGCAGATCAGCCGGAAGGCCAGGTCCGTCACCCCCGCCATGGGGGCCAGCACCAGCTGCGAGGGCACCTCCACCGTTCCGATTTTCATCCCGCATCCCTCCCTTTTCGGGTATTTTTCGCCCAGTATATCACAGATTGCTTCAAAAAGGAAGCCTTTCTTGCTTTTTCCCCGGTTTTATGCTACAATCTCGCCAATCTGATGATTATGGAGGTGTCTCTATGCCGATGAAATGTCCCTTCTGCGGGGAAGAAATGACCCCGGGCGTCATCCAGAGCCGGGACGGCGTATACTGGTCCCGGGAAGCCGGTGCTGTGGCTGCGCTGGCCGGGCTGAAGAAGGATGCCATCACGCTGGCGGATTCCGGTTCGTCCGTTTTCGGCGGCGCAGCTGCGGAAGCATTCAACTGCCCTCGCTGCAAAAAAATCATCCTGGACTACTCCGTTCGCCATCTCCCGCTATAAAATTCCAAATTTCCCCTTGCAAAACCCGAAAATTGGTGTTATCATACCCTACGTCAACAGGGGAGCTCGCCGCAGCGGGCTGAGAGTGGGCTGTCATCGCCCAGACCCTTCAACCTGATTTGGATAATGCCAACGTAGGGACATACCGACGCACACGCTCCAAGCCATGCGGATATGCCTTTTTTGGCATGTCCGCATTTTTTGCTGTAAGGAGTGTATTTCTATGCTGGGAATCTGCCTGGACAACGTGCGCAAAACCGTGCCTCTGGTCCACAACATCACCAATTATGTCACCGTCAACGACGTGGCCAACATTCTGCTGGCCTGCGGCGGCAGTCCCATTATGTCCGACGAGCCGGAGGACGTGGAGGACATCACCTCCATCTGCGGCGGCCTGAACATCAACATCGGCACCCTGAACCAGCGGAGCATCCAGGGGATGCTCCGGGCCGGGAAGAAGGCGGCGCAGCTGCACCATGTGCTGCTGCTGGACCCTGTTGGGGCCGGTGCCTCCGCCCTGCGCACCAACACCGCCGTGGACCTGATGGAGCAGCTGCCCTTCACCGTGATCCGGGGCAACATCTCCGAAATCAAGACCCTGGCCCTGGGCAGCGGCAAAACCCGTGGCGTGGACGCCGACGTGTCCGACGCCGTATCCGACGAGAATCTGGATTCCGCCGTGGCCTTTGTCAAGGACTTCGCCCAGCGCAGCCATGCCATCGTGGCCGTCACCGGGGCCATCGACCTGGTCAGCGACGGCCAGCGCTGCTTTGTCATCCGCAACGGCCGGCCGGAGATGGGTAAGATCACCGGCACCGGCTGCCAGCTGTCCGGCATGATGACCGCCTTTGTGGTGGCCAACCCCGACCGGCGTCTGGAGGCCGCCGCCGCTGCCGTGTGCGCCATGGGTCTGGCCGGTGAGACCGGCTGGAGCCGCATGGCCCCGGGGGACGGCAACTCCACCTACCGCAACCGCATCATCGACGCCATCTACAACATGGACGGCGCCGCGCTGGACAAGGGGGCCAAGTATGAAGTGCGCTGAGCAGGACCTGCTGCTGTACGCCGTAACGGACCGCCACTGGCTCAATGGCCGCAGCCTCCGGGACGTGGTGGAGGAGAGCCTCCGGGGCGGCGTCACCATGCTGCAGCTGCGGGAAAAGTCCCTGGCGGAGCCCGCCTTCCTGGCGGAGGCCCGGGAGCTTCAGGCCCTGTGCCGGGATTATCACGTTCCCTTCATCGTCAATGACAACGTGGACATCGCCCTGGCTATGGACGCCGACGGCGTTCATGTGGGCCAGAGCGACATGGAGGCCCTGGACGTCCGGCGGAAGCTGGGGCCGGACAAGATCATCGGCGTATCCGCCCAGACGGTGGAGCAGGCCCTGCTGGCGGAAAAGCACGGGGCCGACTATCTGGGGGTGGGGGCGGTGTTCCCCACCGGCTCCAAGGACGACGCCGACGACGTGTCCTACGACACCCTGCAGGCCATCTGCCGGGCCGTGTTCATCCCCGTGGTGGCCATCGGCGGCATCAGCCTCGGCAATGTGTCTCAGCTTTCCGGCAGCGGCATCTGCGGCATCGCCGTTATCAGCGCTATCTACGGCGCGGCGGACATCCGCCGGGCGAGCCTTGACCTGAAGGCCGCCACGGAGGAGATGCTGCGCTCATGATCCGCGCCGCCATATTCGACCTGGACGGCGTGGTGCTGGACTCCATGTCCATCTGGAGGGACCTGGGAGCCCGGTATCTGCTGCACCGGGGCCTGACGCCGGAGCCGGGCCTGGGGGAGCTTCTGTTCTCCATGAGCATGGAGCAGGGGGCGGACTATCTCCGGACCCACTATCCCCTGCCGGAGAGTGCCGACGTTCTGGCGGACCTCTCCGCCATGCTGCGGGACTTTTATTACAACGAGGTCCCGGAAAAGGACGGAGCCCACGAGGCCCTGGCGTTTTTACAGGACCGGGGCGTAGCCGTCACCGCCGCCACCTCCAGTCCCCGGACCCATGTGACCCGGGCTCTGGAGCGGCTGGGCCTTCTGCCGTATTTCCGGGCCATTTACACCACCGGCGAGCTGGGCGTCAGCAAGCACAGGCCGGATATCTATCACCTGGCGGCCCAGGGCGTGCCGCCCCGGCAGTGCCTGGTGGCGGAGGACTCCCTCTATGCCCTGCAAACCGCCGCCGCAGCGGGCTATCGCACCGTGGGCATTTTCGATGCCAACGGCGAGGCGGATCAGCAGGGCCTGCGGAATGCGGCGGAGGTATATCTCACCTCCCTGGCCCGGCTCCCCGCCCATTGGGAGCGGCTGAATAACGAAAACTGAATCAAAATGTGTTCCTTCGCGGTGCATTGGGGGCACCACCTTGCATCGCGTTATAAAACTGTGCTGTGTTTACATCGAAAGGAGAAATGAGCATGAAAACAGCATTGACCATTGCCGGAAGCGATTCCAGCGGAGGCGCCGGGATTCAGGCCGATATCAAAACCATGACCGCCAACGGCGTATTCGCCACCTGCGCGGTCACGGCCCTGACGGCCCAGAACACCACCGGCGTCACGGATATTCTGGAGTCCACCCCCCATTTCCTGGCGGAGCAGCTGGACGCCGTATTCACGGATATCGTCCCCGACGCGGTGAAGATCGGCATGGTCTCCTCTGCGGAGCTGATTGCCGTCATCGCGGAAAAGCTCCGGCAGTACGGCGCGGAGCGGGTGGTGGTGGACCCCGTCATGGTGGCCACCTCCGGCGCAAAGCTCCTGCGGGACGACGCCATCCAGGCCCTGACCTCTCAGCTGCTGCCTCTGGCCACGGTCCTGACGCCCAACATTCCCGAGGCGGAGATCCTCTCCGGCCTCACCATCACCGACGCCGCCGGCATGGAGGCCGCCGCCCGGACCATCAGCCAGCGGTATGGCTGCGCCGTGCTGTGCAAGGGCGGCCACCAGATCAACGACGCCGACGACCTACTGTGGCGGGACGGCAGCGGCAAGTGGTTCCGGGGCCGGCGCATCCCCAACCCCAACACCCACGGCACCGGCTGCACCCTGTCCAGCGCCATCGCCGCCAACCTGGCCAAGGGCTATGACCTGGACCGGTCCGTGGAGCGGGCCAAAGCCTATATCTCCGGGGCGCTGGCCGCCATGCTGGACCTGGGCCGCGGCTCCGGCCCCATGAACCACATGTTTGACCTGAAGGGAGGCTTTGCGGAATGAAAAAGACCTCCACCTTTCAGAACGCCCTGATCTGGTTCGGGGCAGGCGTATCCCTGGCGGAGATCCTCACCGGCACGGCCTTCGCCCCTCTGGGCATGGGCAAGGGCCTGCTGGCCATCCTCATCGGCCACGTCATCGGCTGCGGCATGATGCTGCTGGCGGGGCAGGGGGAGCGGTTCACGACGGTGGATTTGTTTCTGCTGGACTTGTGGACGGGCAAGGCGTCGCTGGACAAGCTCGGCGCGGCGGGCAGCTACCTGATGCAGGCGGAAGGCTTGTCGCTGTTGGGCGGCGACGCGCTGCCGCTGGGGATACTGGAGAACGTCGAAAGCGGGGAGAAACTGATGCAGCTGCATCAGGGGGATACGCTGATTCTGCTCTCCGACGGCGTGGAGGATGCCTATGAAAATCGGCAGACCATGGAAGAGACGATTCGCGACGCCTTGACGCTCGAAAGTGCGCAGGATGCCGCGAACGCGATTCTGACCGGTGCGCAGTCCGGCGACACCGCCCCTGCCGACGACCAAACTGTGCTGGTGCTGCGCTTGATTCGCGCGCGGGCGGATGCGAAGATTGAGGAAATGTATCAATAGAATGAAGCACTTTTCCATAAATCGGCTGACAAAAAAGCAGAGCAGCGAATGAAAAAAACGAAAGGCTTTACAATGCCGCATCAAATCAGTATAATAGACCCCGAAAGGATGATGCGGATGTGGAAGAAGAACCGCTGGATGCGTCCGGAACGGGTAATGGCGCTGGGATTTCTTGCGCTGATTCTGCTGGGCGGCGTGCTGCTGTCGCTGCCGTGCGCCGCGCAGAATGGACGAAGCATCGGATTGGGCAATGGTTTGTTTACGGCGACGAGCGCGGTCTGCGTGACGGGGCTTGTAGCCGTTGATACGGGTACGACTTTTTCGCTCTTTGGGCAGCTGACGCTGCTTTTGCTCATCCAGATTGGCGGGCTGGGCTTCATGGCGTTCGCGACGCTGACGATGGTGCTGCTGGGACGAAAAATCGGTCTGCGCGACCGGATGCTCCTGCGCGAATCCATGAATACAAGCGGATTGTCGGGGCTGGTGCGCCTGACGCGCTGGTACTTGACGGCGGCGCTGGTCATCGAG
>OOCH01001960.1_pt1 | contig 14266 bp, 10 predicted proteins | sample 1671641 | NCBI WGS metagenome assembly OOCH01 (sample SAMN06348177, study PRJEB24527) | human gut metagenome | biome: human gut; feature: ankylosing spondylitis patient; material: feces | host: Homo sapiens | place: China | collected 2015-10
TTCTTATTGGGTTGATCCTTATGTGATAGATTTTTATTTGTCTGTGTTGTGAATAAAATTTTGATTCAAATAAATGTTCTGAATTCATAAATATGTATTTAGAGGGTGTTTACTTCATATTTTGTAATAAGTGGAAACGAGATGCAGCGGCAAATGTTATTTTGCCGCTGCATCGCTTCTCTATGGTTAAGAACAAAGAGCGATTTTATAAAGGATAGGTGTCAAATGCGTACAGTTCGGTTGACAAATACCGCTCTCCCGTATCAGGCAACAGAACAACGATTCTTTTACCTTTATTTTCTGGTTGTGCCGCCAATTGTGTGGCCGCAAAAGTGGCAGCTCCGGCAGATATGCCAACCAGTAAACCTTCTGTTTGTGCCAGTTCTCGAGAGGTGCGGATCGCATCGTCGTTTTCAACGGGAATTACCTGATCGACAACTTTGGCATCATAGGTTTTGGGGATAAACCCGGCTCCAATACCCTGCAATTTGTGGGGCCCGGGTTTGCCTCCCGATAGGACTGGCGATCCGGCAGGCTCCACAGCTACAATACGGATGTTGGGATTGAGCTCTTTGAGCCGTGCTCCTGTGCCGCTGATCGTACCTCCTGTGCCGACTCCTGCTACAAAAATATCGATTTGTCCATCTGTGTCGCGCCAAATCTCTTCGGCAGTTGTCCGTTTATGTGTGGCTGGATTCGCCGGATTTTCGAACTGCTGCAGAATAACTGAACCTGGATTTTCGTTTCGTAAGGCTTCTGCTTTATCGATAGCCCCTTGCATGCCTGCTGCTCCGGGAGTCAGCACAATATTGGCTCCAAGAGCTTTGAGTAGATTACGCCGCTCAATGCTCATCGTTTCGGGCATGGTCAAGGTCAATTGATATCCTTTAGCGGCAGCAACAAGGGCTAATCCCACTCCGGTGTTGCCACTGGTCGGTTCGATAATCAGACTGCCAGGTTTGAGGATACCCTGCTTTTCAGCGTCTTCAATCATGGCCAATGCAATACGATCTTTGACGCTTCCTCCGGGATTGAAATATTCCAGTTTTGCAATAATTGTGGCTCTAACAGCCTTTTTATTGTTGAAGTTCGACAGTTCCAAGAGAGGGGTATTCCCGATTAAGTCGGTCAGCTTTTTTGCAATTTTTGACATAACTTGAAAGGTTTAGTGTCTCGACATATATTGGAACGGAGCGTTGTGTCCTGAAATTGTTGTTAGACAACAGATCGGATTATCGCCTAATCGTTTGTGTCGAGATGGGTTACAAACAATTTATTCTATATGAAATATTTACCAAGTATGGTCATGCCGATTGGGCCTAACTCCAATATTTATTCGACATCGAGTTCCAACTCTTTGCGCAGGCGATTCAACACGGGGTTTTTTTCTGTCAGATAACGCAAACGATCTTCCACTTTAATGGGCTTCAAACCTTTTGTGCTGGCTTTGATGTTGACTTGAATCTGGATCGGTACATGTACATCACTTAATTCACCGAGCCGACTTTTTAATGCTGTGAGACAGTTGCTCAACTCTTCGTAAGCCGATTCATTCGGTACGATCATCCGAACCAAATTCCCTTCGACCTGTGCATCCTGACAGAAGATACCGATTCGAGGACGCTCATGCATCATCTCTTCGGTAAGACGCTTCAACCCTTCCGTCAATGCGGTTTCAACATCGGCATCGATCTCTACAGTCTGCTCCTCTTCGTTGTCAGTCTCTTCTGTGGTTTCTGGTGTGACTGTTGAAGTTTGGAGAATGGAGCTGATTGGGCGTCCAGACAATATTCCTATTCCCGGTAATCCATTGGGAGTGCGTCTTTGTGGACGTTGTCCAGATAACCCGTTTGTATTGGGAATGGTTGTTGCACTTTGTGTGACTGGATTGGGATGGTTTGGGTTGACTCTTGTTGTGGAGCCCACTGTCCCATTGGGTGCAGGAGATGCTCCCTGAGATTGGGCGGCAAATGCAATATCTGAACGTGAATCCGTCGGATTGGACGTGGCTCCGATAGATAATGAGGATGGAGCCGTTGTTTGTTGGGACGTAGGTCGAGTCTGGCTCGCGACAGCGGATTGTGAGGGTGCCATCGGTTGTGTGCCTGACGATGATGTAGTTACTGTTCCTGAAATGGCTTGGTTTGCGTATGTCGCTTGCGACGGCACCCTATTGTCTGTTGCAGTGGCTGTTTGTGTAGAGTTCGTTGGGCCCGACTGAGGAACAGGATGACGCTGCTGTAAGGGTGGTAACGATGGCGTTAACGTGTTATCATTTTTTTTTTGACCGAGCCCGCAAAGTTTCATCAGGCCCAGTTCGACATGCAAACGTTGGTTGGTTGCCGTTCGCAATCCCGAATCGATCGATGTCAGTAGGTTGATCCCTTCAAAAAGGAGTGGAACACTGCACGCTTCCGCCTGTTTCCGGTAACGTTCTGCTACGCTTCCTGTCACCTCCAATAACGGGATAGTTTGCGGATTTTTGCACATCAGCAGATCTCGGAAGTGGTTGTTGAGTCCTCCGACAAAGGTCTGTCCGGAGAATCCTTTGCGTAACACATTGTCGAACAACAGCAGTGCATCTGTATAGTTCCCCTCCAAGATCTGTTGGGTGACGGTAAAATAGGTGTCGTAATCGAGTACGTTTAGCGTCTCGGCCACCTCTTTTGTCGTCAAGTTCGAGCCGCAGAACGACACGACCTTATCAAACATCGAAAGCGCATCACGCATTCCTCCGTCAGCTTTTTGCGCGATGATGTGCAGCGCTTCGTCGTCGTAGGTTACCCCCTCTTGCGAAGCGATATATTTGAGATATTCGACTCCGTCTTCGACCCGAATGCGGTTGAAGTCATAGATCTGGCAACGAGACAGAATCGTTGGAATGATTTTATGTTTTTCCGTAGTGGCGAGGATAAAGACCGCATGTGCGGGCGGTTCCTCCAATGTCTTGAGGAAAGCGTTGAATGCCTGTACGGAGAGCATATGCACCTCATCGATGATATAGACGCTGTATCGGCCGATCTGAGGCGGGATACGTACCTGGTCGATCAGGTTGCGGATATCATCGACCGAGTTGTTCGAGGCGGCATCCAATTCGTGGATGTTGAACGAACGGTTTTCGTTGAAAGCCTTGCAGGATTCGCATTCGTTGCATGCTTCGGCATCGGCTGTCGGGTGCAGACAGTTGATCGCTTTGGCGAAGATACGGGCGCAAGTGGTTTTACCCACACCACGTGGACCGCAAAACAGATACGCATGGGCCAACTGACCGCGACTGATGGCATTTTTCAGTGTCGAGGTAATATGTGACTGTCCGACGACCGAAGCGAAGGTCGCAGGACGGTATTTGCGTGCAGATACGATGAAGTTCTCCATACTCTTTTGCAAAGCTCTGTGGTGCGTGGTCCCAATTTATTGGCGGTTGAGGTTTTCAACTTGTCTTTTCTCCTTCAGAATGGATGATTCTCTGCCGGCGTCTTATTGATTGTGTATGCCGAGGTTAATCCTTAGGAGAAGGAACCACTGTTGAAAAACAGTAGGTGTAAACGATAGCTCACAAGATGCAACGCACCATTGATGTATCACTCAATTGCACCCGCTCTTCAACGAATTCAAAGATACGAAAAAAATGGTTCGTTACGGTTTTTCGTTGTGCTCTTTTACGAGGTAATCACTCTTTTCGACATGTTGATAATATTGTTGCAGACGTGCTTTCAGATCACGTTCCACCTGTTCGAGTGCAGGCGTTGTTTGGACAGCAATATTGTGTTTTTGCAGTGTGTCAGTTCGTGTGTAGGCTGAAAGCGTTTTGTGTCCATCGAAAAAGAGTACCAATGAATCGGTAATTGCCTGGTAGTTTTCACCCATTCGGTTGACGGCCATGGCGGGGCGATCATTTTCACGCAGTACATCCCGACCAAAGGCGAAGTAGGGTCTGTCGTATCCGACCAGCCCCAACAACGTCGGCATCAGGTCAATCTGTTGGGTGACGCAGGTGTCAGCTCCTTTCAATGCTCCGTCAGGCGTGTAAAGCAGACAGATAATGTGGCTGTTGCCTGTCGGAGTGAGAGTTTTTGGAGCAAAAGTCTCTGACGAAACATGGTCCGCTACAAAGACGAAAATAGTATTGCGATACCAGGGCTGTTTTGAAGCTGCTTCCATGAAATGTCGGATAGCCAAATCGGTATAGGCAACACCTTTGTGTACTTTGGTCTTGCCGGCGGGTAACACCTCTTTATACTGGTCGGGAACAACGAACGGATGGTGTGAGGTGAGCGTAAAGACCGATGCAAAGAAGGGTTGTGGCGTGGAGTTGAGCGTTAGTCCCATATATTGCAGGAAAGGCTCATCCCAGATGCCCCAATATCCGTCGAAATCATCCGTGCCGTGTGCCCGTTCGTAATCTTCACGACTGTAATAGTTTTCGATGCCGGCCTGTGTGGCGTAAGCTCCGAAACCCATGGAACCACGGCTTGATCCGTTGAAGAAGGAGGTGGCATATCCTTCGTTATGCAGAATCTTGGGAAGTGCCTTCATCGGGGCAACTGCCTGGGGAAGTAGTACGAATGGGGTTTCGTATGAGGGGATCGAAGAGAGTACCGATGGCAGTGCTTCAATCGATTTACGCCCGTTAGCAAAGGCGTTTGTGAAGTAATAACCATTGCGCATCAGCGAGTCAAGGAATGGGGTGAATCCATTGCCGTCCGGATAGAGGTCCGGATTGAGTAGAGCGGAATGTTCGCTGCTGAAACTCTCCAAAATGAAAAGGACAATGTTGCGTTTGCCCAATACAGGAGCAATGGTAGCCTCGTTCGTTGTTTGATCCGTTGTCGCGATATCGGAACCTTTAGAGGTTGAGCTGGAAAGAGCAGCAGTGTCGCAAGTTGCTGACGGATAATGATAAGGCGAGTACAAGGAATCGAGCGTCGCCTGATCGAAAAACTTCTCATAGACCAGTGCTTTGTTCCCCAAGGTACGCAGTACGCAGAAGGGGTTACTCAAGATCAGATTAGCTTTTAAGTTGGAGGCGGTGTAGAGTGTGGCATTACTTAAGGTGATTGGGCGGGTCTGTCGGCTGAAGCCTCCGCGAATGCCACCCAGCACCAACCCTACGCCAACAGCCAGTATGGCCAGGTTTACCCCTAAATAGCCCCATGGATTGCGGATACGTGTGGGCATGGGCTTAATGCGGCGATAGCACCAGATCATACCGAAGATCAATAGCGCAAACCACAGCACGATATACCAGTTCTCACCGATTCCGCGCAATAGGACTGTCCCAGTGTTGTCGTTGTTGTGCAGGTATGAGAGTTCGTCTGACGTGAAACGTTTCCGGGCGTAGTGGAAGTAGATGCCGTCAGCCGTATTGATAAGCAAAGCCAAGGAGTTCGTGACGGTGTAAAGCCAAAGAAGCATTCGTTGATACCATTTTCGTTCGCGCAGCCGCAGCGGTAACAAAGAAAGCAGGATAAACAATGCATTGATATAGAGAATCGATGCTGTATCGAACATCCATGCGCCATGCAGCAATTCTGGTACTTCGCTCCAAGTGAGAGTTCCGATGTCCGCTGCATTTTGCAAGTAAAACACTATGCGGCAGAGAAACCACAAAAGATAGAGCAGTGCTAATCGCAGTACTAGTGTGGTTGCATCGTTTTTCAGAAATTTTTGTATTGTGTTGTTTTGCAGAAAATTCATGGGTAATCTGTGAATCAGTAATAGAAGGCTTGAGCTTCCATTAATTTTTATGGTGTCTGTTTTTTGCGGGAGCTGGTTGGGGGGTGGTTAGTCGGGTGTTGTTGATGCTCTCAATCTGAGCAGAACGATTTAGGACAACTCATCAGAGGTGGTTCAGAAATCGCTTCCCTCGCCTCTTCTACACCTAAAGGGACTGGTACCTACGTGGTGTAAATTCAAATAGAGAGAGAAAAAGCAGAACGGTTATTCCTGCTTTTTCGGTTTGATACGGATTTCGGGTTTGTGATAAACGGTCGAATGCGGAGGAACCGACTCGGTCAACCAAACATTACCGCCAATCACCGTATCGTGTCCGATCACCGTATTGCCCCCGAGAATTGTACTGCCGGCGTAGATGATCACGTTGTCTTCAATGGTCGGATGACGTTTTTGGCCACGCAGCTCTTTGTCTACGTATGTCGCTCCCAGTGTCACCCCCTGATACAGGCAAACGTTTCGTCCGATAACAGTTGTTTCGCCGATTACAATGCCTGTCCCATGGTCGATGTAAAAATCGGGCCCGATCTGAGCTCCCGGATTGATGTCGATTCCTGTTTTGCTGTGGGCATATTCGGTCATCACTCGGGATACAACCGGGATATGGAGTTTGTAGGCTACGTGAGCGATCCGATAGACCATGATGGCATAAAAACCAGGATAGCAAAGGATGACCTCTTCAGCGCAATAGGAGGCCGGATCGCACATGTTATAGCGATTGGCATCCTTGACTAACGCATCATAAATGGACGGTATTTCGTTGAAAAATTGCTCGACGAGTGATTCACAATCGGTTTGGGTGCAGGTGCACAGTGGCCGAACAATGGCAAAAAAGTCGTGTTGCAGTCTTTCCCAACGTGCTGCGATTTGAACCTCCGTAATGGGTAAGTCGTCACGCAACGGGAAGAGCAGATTGGTCAGGTCGTCGACAAAACGGTGTACGGCCGCTTGCGAAGGTACAGCATGGCAAGAGGCTCCGGTCTGTCTGAAAAGATGTGCAGGAAATTTATTGATTTTATCGGACATATAGTCTGGTTCTTAATTCAGTCGTTGTTTGATGAAGGATGTTAATGATGACGATAATGGGTTTATGGGTGCCTATCTCGTTGTCAATGACTTTCATACAGGGCTGTCCACTGGTGTGATGAACGGTTGCCGAGTAAAGTTTGCAGAAGCGGATCGTATGAAATGCTTCGTTGAAGTTGTGGCTGTCAGCACCTCCTTTAATTAACGGAGTGGTGTTGTGTTATTCCAATGTTGCAATGTAACGTTCTATGTCACTTCGCAACTGGAGGTAGAGAAAACAATCTTTATAGTGTTCGTTGTCGAGCAACACCTCACGCACATTACGCAATGCGTTGTTGTAGTTGCTCAGTTCGTTTTTGAGAGCTATGCCCTGTTTGGAGCCGGTGTTGATGCGTTGGATGGTCATGTCGCGCAGATGATCGCAAACCGTACGCAGCAATGTGATGATCACATTGTCCAACAGTGTATGTCCTTGCATAAAATAGTAGATGTTGCAGGAGGTGGCTCCGAAACGGGCAATCTGCTCGCCAAATTGGTTGACTGGAGAGACCCAGTCAGGATTGTTGTGTTCCAGAGTCAGCAACCGTTTATCCACTTGGCGTTGTAACCAAGAGAGCGTCTGGGCTCCATTGTTGTTTAAATCCAAATAATTGAGTCGGACACTGGTGCGAAAGTCGATCAGCGAAAAAATCCGTTCGCTTTTGCGCATGGCTGAGTAGGCATACCACAAAAACAGTGGGTAGATGATCCGTGAATACTCTTTGAGGAAAGTTTCGAAATCGAAAATCAGTGTATCGTTTTTGGTTGCTTTGGCACACACCCGGTGTAACGAGGGCGGATGGCAGAGGTAATTCTCTGTGGCGTAAGCGTAGGTGTGGAATACGTAAGGAGAGTCGTTGACCAACCGCGATTGTTCGGTATTGCCGTTGAACAGGTAGTCGAAATCGCTGTCCATACACAACAGCAAATTGGGACCACTTTCGGGAATCATATCCAAAAGCACCCGTTTCCCTTTGGCCAGATCTTTACGAGGCGGAACGCTGATCTCGAATTTGAGGCGGTCCGTTTCGTAATCGTCAAAAATGCCTCGCCAAAAAGCCACATCATCATACCCCTCTACAAAAACATTGACCAATCGATACTCTCCGTTTGCGTAACGGGAGGCGATAGGCTCAACTGAAGTGGGAGCGGCAGCTTCGAAATAGTTACGGGAGTTATGTTTTTTCTTTTTCATTGCGCTCGTGTTTGGTCTCCTTTGGTCTGTTGATGGAGCATTGGGGTATATACAATGAAAACGGCTGTGAATCCAGCTTTCGTATTTGTTTTATCCGGGGAGGAAGTCTTTCATGCTGAAAAGGAGGAGTCGAGGTTAGCTTACGCTCATTCCAAAATGAAAGCTATTGCTGACGTTGTCTGATCCTGGAGGTAATCGGCAAAAGCTATTCGGATAACTCTACCTTGACAATTTCGATTCCAACCCGTTTGAGCAGATCAATGCCATCCATCGAATGATACGAGTCAGCATAAACGACCCGTTTGATTCCGCTCTGGATAATCAATTTTGCGCATTCGATGCAGGGTGATGAGGTGACATAAAGCGTGGCCCCTTCGCTGCTGTTGTTTGATTTGGCCACTTTGGTAATGGCATTGGCTTCAGCATGCAGAACATAAGGCTTAGTCTTGCCTGTTTCATCCTCGCAGATATTCTCAAATCCCGATGGGGTGCCGTTGTAGCCGTCCGAAATGATCATCTTGTCTCGGACAATCAAAGCTCCGACCTGTCGCCGCACGCAATATGAATTTTCAGCCCAGATCCTGGCCATTTTCATATAGCGAATATCCAATTGTCGTTGTTTCTCTTCTTTATATCCCATAATGTTTTGTCCAAAGGGTGTTTGTCAACCCGCCTACGCGGCGAAGATGCCATTTACAAATATAATGAAATCTACCGCAATCGTTAAATTCAAGCGAGACCGTTGCAGAAATAGAGCACTGTCTTACAAAGATAACGAATTTTCGGATAGTTATTCCTTGTTAGTTTGGACTGTACGGGGTGAAAATAGGATCATTTCAGGTACGAAATTTTGTTAGGATTGGTAGCGATTATATTTGTGAGAGTTCATAATCGAATTTGCGTCTGGTTGCGAGTAAGGTGAAAATAGTAAAGCCCGGAAACTGCTTCCGGGCTTTACTTGTTGATTTATACTGCGACTTTGTGACAGTCGTTGTATAGCGTTGCTTTATAATAACTGCAAAGTCGAATTTAGAACAACCTAATCAATAAAAATTTCGAGCAGTTTTGCATTGCCTTCGAGGGTCATCTCGTCGATGCAGGCCGGTACCAATACGGTTTCACCTTTGGTTGCTTGTTCACTGCCATCTTTCCATTTCATGGTCAGATCACCGTCGAGTACCATATAGATGACGAAAGAGTCCAAAGCCTCATAAGAGCGAGTCAACTCCCCTTTCACTTCAACTACATTGGTGGTGAAATAGGGGCACTCTACCAAATTGACAGAACGGTTTACCTCGGGTTTGTGTGTGATGTCGTAATGTTGGTCTGGTGCAAAGTTAATCGCATCAACGGCCAGCTCGGTGTGCAGTTCACGGCTTTTGCCGTTTTTGTCTACACGGTTCCAGTCGAATACCCGGTAAGTAATGTCTGAAGTCTGCTGAATCTCAGCGATCAGAATGCCTTTGCCGATGGCATGGATAGCACCAGCTGGAATAAAATAGGCATCATCCTGTTTGACCGGAACGCGAGCCAAAATATCGGCTAATGTACCGTCGGCTACATGTTTCAGATACTCTTCTTTGGTTACGGGACGGTTGAATCCGAGGCAGAGTTGAGCATCTTTTTCGGCATCGACGATATACCACATTTCGGTTTTTCCGTATGAATTGTGACGCTCTTTTGCCAGTTGATCATTGGGGTGTACCTGGATCGAAAGTGCATCCTGCGCGTCGATCAACTTGATCAGCAAAGGGAACAGTAATCCGAATTTGTTGTAGATTTTGTCACCTACTAGATCTCCCATATAGACCTCGATCAGCTCTTCAAGGGTGTTGCCGGCCAATTTGCCGTTGGAGATCACTGAAATGTTGCCAGGAACAGATGAAATCTCCCAGCTCTCACCGATGAGCTTTCCTGCGGGCAGTTTTTTGCCCATCTTCTCGCCAAGTTGGTGTCCACCCCAGATGCGCTCCTCAAGGATGGGCTTGAATTTCAGAGGATAAAGCATATCTTAAATATTTGAATCGTGCGAATTTGTTGCCGCAAAAGTACACTTTTATCCCGATAATTCATATCTTTGAGATTCGTTGATAAAGCGGAATTTACAATCAAACACACGAAAAAGATGAAAGAGACTGTATTGGTATCGGGAGGAGCCGGGTATATTGGTACTCACACCACGGTTGAGCTTATTGAAGCCGGTTATGATGTAGTGATTGTTGATAATCTCTCCAATTCTGAAATGGCAGCGGTTGAGGGAGTACGTAAGATTACAGGTGTGAATGTTCCTTTCGAACAGGTGGATTGTACCGATAAAGAGGCCTTAGGACGTGTTTTCGATCAATATAAATTCAATTCGATTATCCATTTTGCCGCCTCAAAGGCTGTCGGTGAGTCTGTCGAGAAACCGTTGCTCTACTATCGCAACAACCTCCAGTCGTTGATTACGATTTTGGAGTTGATGCGTGACAAAGGGGTGCGCAATATTGTCTTCTCATCCTCATGTACCGTATATGGACAGCCGGATGTATTGCCTGTAACTGAGCAGACTCCGCGCCAGCCGGCAACATCTCCGTATGGAAATACCAAACAGATTTGCGAAGATATTTTGCGGGATACGGTTCACGCTTATCCGGAGCTCTTCGGTATTGCATTGCGTTATTTCAACCCGATCGGAGCACATCCGTCTGCGTTGATCGGTGAACTGCCCAAAGGGGTGCCTATGAACCTGGTCCCTTTTATTACACAGACTGCAGCCGGTATTCGTGAGTGCCTGAGTGTATTCGGAGATGATTACGATACTCCTGATGGTTCGGCTATTCGTGACTACATTGATGTCAATGATTTGGCCCGTGCCCATGTCGTAGCCGTAGATCGTATGGTAGGGGGCAAAAGCAAGAGTAATTATGAATATTTCAATATTGGTACAGGTCGCGGTTTGTCAGTGCTGGAGCTTATTGCCGAATTCGAGAAGGCAACCGGTGTAAAACTCAACTACAAGATCGTAGGCCGTCGTGCAGGTGATATTGAAAAGATTTGGGCAGATACGACCTATGCCAACAAGGAGCTGGGCTGGTCTGCAAAACGTTCGACAGGCGAAACATTACTTTCAGCCTGGAATTGGGAGAAAAAAATTCGCGGAATCAAATAGTGATTCGTTGTTGAGTCCGAAAGGGGCTGAAGCGGTTGGCTCTCTTGTTGAAAGGGAAGCCAGTAAGCCGGATTTTATTCCTCAAAGGTCGATTGCGGTGGCGGTATCGACAGAGTAATAATGTTGATACAGCTATACTTTGCGATTGGAAATGTACTCTTGGAAACATACTTTTGAATCGCTGCAGTCCATATCTTTGAGAGGGTAAACTTCGCGGCATCGGATTTCAAATCATATCGGGAGGTATTGTACAAAGTTTTTCTTGTATAGTACCTTCCGTTGTTTTTTGGTGAGATTGAACAGAGTAACAGGTCACGTGAATGTTTGGGAAGATATAAATCAGGATGTTTGGTGTGTTAAGGGGTGAGGAGAAAACGTGTAAACATGAAAAAACGATCATCTGTGCACAGACCGAAATACTCATATACGTGGAGTACTGCTCGTTAGTGTTTAAGCCTCCACAGTGATATGATGCTATCAAGTCTCTAACTTTCCCCCCCTAAATTTTGATGTGGATACTCTCTATCGAAAAGTTAAAAGAAAAACGGTTTCGCGGTTGTTGGAGTAGAGCAATTTAATAGAACCGTGGTGTAGGCGCATGATCTGACGTGAGATACTTAAACCAATTCCCGAACCGTCCGTTTTGGTGGTGAAGAAGGGGACGAATATCTGCTCGGCTACCTCCGGTGGAATGGGAGCGCCGTTATTGGCCACCTCAATGGTGACATTCTTCTCCTGGTCATACCGGGCTTTAATCCGGATCCAACCGTCTGAACGTCCACCCAGGGCTGCAACGGCATTCTTGATCAGATTGAGAATCACCTGCGAAATCTGATTCTCATCCGCCTGGATCATCAGATCGTCTGGTTCGACATCGATCGCAATTTGTATTTTTTCATTCGGTGTAATCTCTGTTCCTAAAGCAACCTGTTGCTCCAATAGTTTTTTGATATACAATAATTTAAAGTCCGGTTGTGGAATATGGGTAAAGCGGCGGTAAGATTCGACAAAAGCAATCAATCCCCGGCTGGTCGTCTGGATTACCTCCAACCCGCGATGGATGTCATCATCCTTGTCTCCATGAAGTTGCAGCAAGGTGTCGCTGAGGGAGGTGATCGGGGTGATTGCGTTCATAATCTCATGGGTCAGCACTCGGGTCAAACGAATCCATGATTCCAACTCCTTTTCATCCAATTGCCGGTCGATATCGTTAATGGAGATGATCTTCATGCGCTCCCCCCGGATGATCACTTCCGAGGCCTGTAACGAGAGATGCGAGGTGCCTCGTTCGTTATAGAGCGTTACGCTTTGTGTGTCGCCGCTACACATTTTCAGAAAGATAGTTGGCAGCGATTCATCCAAACGGCTGAGCTGATGGACGTGAGTAAAGACCGGTAAATCCAGCAGACGCCGCGCTTCGGCATTGGTCTGGAATACAAATCCCTTGTCATTGAGAACAACGATGCCGGTAATGACGTTGCTCAAAATCAGTTCGTAATACTTTTCTTGTTCCCGGATCTCTTGACGAGCTTTGAAAAGCAGCCCTTTGATGCGGTTGAGAGTTTGGTTGAACGTGTTGTCATGGATGGCCGATTCGTTGTCGGAGAAACGAAACGCATAATCTCCGCTTTCGATGGCATTGAACATGAAGGTGATCTTACGAATGTTGTAACGGTAGATACGAACCAGCGAAATGCAACATACGATGGTCAATAGAACGCAAAAAGCGGCTGGCAGATAGAGCTGTTGCAGAAACAGCAAAGTGCCGCCTATTACACAGATTATCAGGGCTATAATTACCCATGCTAACTTGTATTGCAGGTTCTTAAACATCTTTTGATGACCTTTGCTGTCTTAGCCTATTTTGATCTATTTTGACCAGACAATTTCCTCTCCCCCTAAAATTAATTAAAGTCCGTATTTTTTGATCTTGTTATAGAGGGTTTGACGCGTGATTCCTAATCGAGAGGCGACTTGAGAGAGATTACCGTCGGTCAGTTCGATTGTACGGCGAATCAGGTTGATCTCCATCTCTTCGAGTGTCGAAATGTTCTCCGGAGCGTTTTCTGTCGGCGTAGAAAGCAGGAAATCACTATCGGCCAGCGTTTCCCCTTCGCATAAAATAACGGCCCGTTCCACGGCGTGTTGCAGCTCTCGGATATTACCGTACCAGGGGTATTCTTGTAGTTTCAGTAGTGCTTTGTCGGAGAGACGATCGATCTTTTTGCCATATTTGGCAGCATAGCGCTCCCAAAACATACGGGCCAGCGGTTCGATATCCTCGGGCCTTTCACGCAGTGGGGGAATCTCGACATGAATCGTGTTGATGCGGTAGAGCAGGTCTTCCCGGAACGATCCTTCGGTAACCATCTGTTGCAGATTGCGGTTGGTGGCACAAATCAATCGAATATCAATAGGCAGAGGTGTGTTGCTGCCGACACGCACCACCTTGCGGTTTTGGATGACAGTCAACAGTTTGGATTGCAGTGCGTAGGTGAGATTGCCGATCTCGTCCAGAAACAGGGTGCCGCCCGAAGCTGCTTCAAATTTGCCGGCACGGTCGGTACGGGCATCTGTAAAGGCTCCTTTGACATGACCGAACAGCTCACTTTCGAATAAGGTCTCCGTGATGGCTCCCATGTCTACGCACATCAACGCTTCGTCCCTACGGGGAGAAAGACGGTGAATTTCGCGCGCCAACATCTCTTTACCGGTACCATTCTCTCCGGTAATCAGAATATTGGCATCGGTTCGGGCTACCTTTTCGATCAGTTGTCTCAGGTCGTTCATGGCACGACTTTCGCCCCAATACATGGCTCGAGGCTCTGCCTGAAATTCGCGTTTGATCTCTTGTAGGCGTTTGACTTCACGCCGGGAACGACTTAACCGATAGACCGATTGCAGGGTGGCGATCAATTTGGCGTTGTCCCACGGTTTGACCACAAAGTCGGCGGCTCCGGCTTTGATTCCCTTAACGGCCAAATCGATATCCGCATAGGCGGTGAACAGAACCACTTGCACGTATGGAGCCGCATTGCGCAGCTGTTCTAACCAATAGAGCCCTTCGTTGCCATTGTTGACTCCTGCCGAAAAGTTCATATCCAACAGCACCACATCGAAAT
>OOCH01001966.1_pt1 | contig 14232 bp, 9 predicted proteins | sample 1671641 | NCBI WGS metagenome assembly OOCH01 (sample SAMN06348177, study PRJEB24527) | human gut metagenome | biome: human gut; feature: ankylosing spondylitis patient; material: feces | host: Homo sapiens | place: China | collected 2015-10
ACTCAATTCTATCACTATATCTTTCCGCATTTCACTTTTTTGTAGTAACTTTGCACCATGAAATTTAGGCAAAAACGATTCGATTCAAAACTCGAAGTACCACCATGAATATTCCCGAAAAGACGATCGAGCGACTCAGTGAATATCGCCGCACCCTGCTGTCTTGTCATGAGCAGGGCATTACTCATATTTTTTCACACGTCTTGGCCGGCATTCATGGCATTACAGCAGTGCAGGTCCGTCGTGATTTGATGCTGATCGGTTTTTCAAGTGACACGAAGAAAGGATACGATGTCGAAGTACTGATCGATTTTATCAGCAACATTCTCGATAATCGCAGTGTGGTCAACATTGGAGTGATCGGGATGGGACACCTTGGTCAAGCATTGACCAAATATTTTAACGGACGCCGCTCAAAATTAAAAATTGTCACCGCTTTCGATGTCGATCCCGAAAAGGTTGGACATGAAATCGACCACATTCCCTGCTACCCGATGGACCGTTTTGAAGAGATCGTCGAACAACATGATATAAAAATTGTGATTCTCTCTCCCCCAACGGCCGTCGCTTCACAACTGGTCGTACCGATTATTAATGCAGGAATCAAAGGGGTTTTGAATTTCACCTCTATGCCATTGAACTTTCCACGTGGCATCTTTGTCGAAAATTACGACATCACCACCCTGCTTGAAAAGGTAGCCTATTTTGTCAAAGAGGCTGAAGAGAACAACCTGTAACATGCGGATTTTTCACGGATTCGACAACCTTGCTCCAATCTCCAAACCGATCGTCACTATCGGTTCGTATGATGGTGTGCACCATGGCCATCGTGAAATTTTATCTCATGTCTGTAAATTGGCCCGACAACACTCCGGAGAAAGCGTTGTCATCACCTTCCATCCCCACCCACGCTTGGTTCTGCACAAGGATCAAACTTTGCGTCAGCTCAATACCCTACCTGAGAAGTTGGAACTTTTGGCACAAGTGGGAATCGACAATGTACTTATTATTCCATTCACAGAGGCATTCAGTCGTTTGCAGGCCGAAGAGTTCGTACATGACTATTTGGTTCAAAAGCTTCATATCGACACTTTGGAAATCGGCTACGATCATCATCTCGGGTATGGTCAACAGGGAGATTTCAATGCACTCGAAAAGTTTGCCGAACGATATGGATTCCGGCTTCAACAGATTCCACAACAGCGTGTAGATGACCATAAAGTCAGCTCTACCATTATCCGCCAATTAATCGCCTCGGGACATCTAACAGAAGCTGCCCGTTATTTAGACACACACTACCCATTAAGCGGTTATTTGAACCGTGACGGTCTGCTCACGGGTGTTGAAAGTATTAAATTATTACCTCCTCCAGGGGCTTATCCATGCTTACTCTACCCTCACTTCATTCCCCAATCCAAAAGCGATTTCAATGAAGTAACCTCTGACGGAAGATGGAATCCACTAAATCATTCACAGGTAATCCAATCTAACTCTATTTGCCATACGCCTAACTATTCACCAAATAAAACAGCTGAATCGCTGTCAACACATACAACGCTGACAATTGATCAGAACGGCAACCTCTCGATTTCTCAAGATAACCTCTCCGAAATTTGGGCTAAAATAGGATCATGGTATTTAGATAAAACAGAGGCTGAGGCCCCTATGAACAGATGCAACAGTGACTTCGCCAAATTACACTTCGCCGTCCGCATAGAATTTGTTTAAATTACCTCGATTAGGTGTGGATTTTTCACCAGATTTTTTGTAATTTTGCCCAAATTTAAACTATTCCAACATGTCGTTCATTACTGATAAGGTTCAGACTGAAGGACTCACATTCGATGATGTCCTGCTTATCCCGGCTTATTCGGAAGTGCTTCCCCGCGAGGTACCCCTGCACGATGCCGTGACGCAGTGGGGCAATGTCGGCGGGCTGGTGGCCGGGTTCGCCCTGGGCGACGTGGCGCTGATCGGTCGGTCGATGCACGACGTGGTGGCGGAGCCTTACCGCAAGGGGTTCATTCCGGGTTACGATGTGCTGAAGGAAGGGGTGCTCGCCGAAGGCGCCCTGGCGATGAACATTGCCGGGTCGGGGCCTTCGATCTTCGCCCTGGCCGCCGATGAGGCCGTCGCGCAGCGGGTCGCGCAGCGGATGCGGGCGCATTTCGCCCGCCCCGGTATCGGCTGCAAGATATATGCGGGCCGCGTGTCGAACTGCGGGGCAAGGATTGTGGAATAGTATAAAACGACAAACAGATGAAATATTATAGCACGAAAGACAAAGCATGCGCACGCGCCTTTTCGCTTCGCGAGGCCGTGCAGGCGGGGCTGGCACCCGACGGCGGGTTGTTCGTCCCGGAACGTATCCCGCAGGCCGATATGGCCGTCGCGGAGCGGCTGGCCGGGGAGTCCTATGCCGCGCTGGCCGGATACCTGGCGGAACTTTTTTTCGGTGACGACATCGACCCCGGTCTCCTGCGGCGGGAGATGGAGCGGATCTACGACTTTCCGCTGCCGCTTCGCCGTGTCGGCAGCCGCTATACGCTGGAGCTCTTCCACGGCCCGACGTTCGCATTCAAGGATTACGGTGCGGGCTTCATGGGGCGGATGATCGGTCTGATGGGCGGTGCCGGCGAAAAACTGGTGATTCTGACGGCTACGTCGGGCGACACGGGCAGCGCCGTGGCGCACGGGTTTTACGGCGTGCCGGGCGTCGAGGTGGTGCTGCTCTATCCCGAAGGGAAGATCAGCCGGCTGCAGGAGTGCCAGATGACCACGCTCGGCGGCAATATCCACCCGCTGCGTGTGGCCGGGACGTTCGACGACTGCCAGCGGCTGGTCAAGGGGCTGTTTGCCGACGCAAAATTCCGTGCGGGGCACCGCGTGTCGTCGGCCAATTCGATCAACCTGCTGCGCTGGATACCGCAGGCATTCTATTATTTCTACGGCTATTGCCTGTGGCGGCAGCAGACGGGCGGCGGACGGCCTGTGGTCGTGGTGCCGAGCGGTAACTACGGAAACCTCTCGGCCGGGATGCTCGCCCGCCGCATGGGGCTCCCCCTCGGCGGATTCGTCGCGGCTTCGAACCGGAACGACGTGGTGCCCGAGTTCCTGCGCAGCGGCGAGTACCGTCCGAGGCCGTCGGTGCGGACGCCGGCCAATGCGATGGACGTCGGAGCGCCGAGCAATTTCGAACGTATGCTGTGGCTCTGCGGCGGTGAGCCGGATGCCCTGCGTGATGAACTGGAGGGATTCCGCTGCGACGATGCCATGATCCGCCGTACGATCGACGGGCTGCACCGCAATTACGGATACCTTTCCGACCCGCACAGCGCCATCGGATATGCCGCTTCCGTAGCGTGCGGGAAACCGGGATTTTACCTCTCTACGGCGCATCCCGCCAAATTCGGGGAGGTCATCTCCCCCGTCACGGGGGCTGCGGTTCCGCTGCCTCCGCGGCTGGCCCGGCTCGCCTGCCTGCCCCGGGTTTCGGAGCCTATGGCGGCCGACCTGGGGGCACTCGAGCAATTCGTGGCCGGGATATAAACCGGCTGCCGGGCCGTGGCGTTGCTGTCCGGGCGGGGTGCGCCTCGTGGCCTGCACGGAAAAAGGGGTTGCAACCTTTGCGGTTGCAACCCCTTTTTTGCGGATAGGAGCCCCCGGAGCGGGGCGTGCCTAAATATGCGCGGCGATGAAGTCCCCGACCTCGGAGGTCGAGTAGCGGCGTTCGCCCTGTGCGGCGAGGTCTTCGGTGACGACACCTTCGGTGAGTGCCCGGTCTACGGCGGCCCGCACGGCGCTGCCCTCCGTGTCGAGCCCCAGGTGTTCGAGCAGCATGGCGGCCGAGAGGATCGTGGCCATCGGGTTGGCGATGTTCTTCCCCGCAGCCTGCGGATAGGAGCCGTGGATCGGCTCGAAGAGCGCCACTTCCGACCCGACGCTCGCCGAGGGGAGCATGCCGAGCGAGCCGCTGATGACGCTGGCCTCGTCGGTGAGGATGTCGCCGAACATGTTCTCGGTGACGATCACGTCGAAATGGGTCGGCTGGCGTACGATCTGCATCGCGGCGTTGTCCACGAACATGAATTCCAGCTCCACTTCGGGGTACCGGGGCGCCATATCCTGCGCGACCTCCCGCCACAGGCGCGAGGTTTCGAGCACGTTGGCCTTGTCCACGACCGTCAGGCGCCGCCGGCGGCTCATGGCGAGCCGGAATGCGACGTCCAGCACGCGTTCGATCTCCGTGCGCGTGTAGGTGCAGGTGTCGAAAGCCTCCGTCCCGGCTTCGTTGCGCCCCTGCGGCCGGCCGAAATAGATGCCGCTCGTCAGTTCGCGCACGCAGATGAAATCGGTGCCGCGCACCACCTCTGCCTTGAGCGGCGAGCGGCTGGCCAGCGTGTCGAACAATGCGATGGGGCGCAGGTTGGCGAACAGTCCCAGCGATTTGCGCATGCGCAGCAGTCCCTGTTCGGGACGTACCGGGGCCTTGGGGTCGTTGTCGTACTTGGGGTCGCCGATGGCACCGAACAATACGGCGTCGGCAGCCTGGCAGATGGCGTGCGTCTCGTCGGGATAGGGGTCGCCCGTGGCGTCGATGGCGCAGGCGCCCACTAACGCCTCGCGGTAGTCGAATCGGTGTCCGAATTTCGCCGCCACGCGGTCGAGTACTTTCGTGGCCTCGGCAATGATCTCGGGGCCGATGCCGTCGCCGGCTAAAAGGGCTATGTTAACATCCATGGTCGTTGTATGTTGGTTCGATTATGTTCAGCATTTTGATCGTCGCCTTGATGGCGGCTTCGGTTTGGTCGGCATCCAGCCCGCGGGTCTTGAACTCCTTGCCGCCCGTCTCCCACGTGATGATCGTCTGCACGAAGGCATCGGTTCGTCCGCCGGGCGGGATCGAGACGGTGTAGTTGCGCAGCATCGGGAACTCGCGGCCGAGCTGGTGCTTGTAGATCTGCCTGAGCGCCCGCATGAAGGCGTCGTACTGGCCGTCGCCGACCGAGGTCTGCTCGTATTCGCAGCCGTTGATCTCGATCTTGAGCGTAGCGGCCGGGTGCAGCCCCTGTGCCAGCGACAGGCTGTAATTGAGTATCCGCACGGGGTTTTCGACCTGGTCGTAGCGCAGTACGTCGGCGATGATGTAGGGCAGGTCTTCGGCCGTCACCAGCTCCTTCTTGTCGCTCAGCTCGACCACCCGTTCGGTTACCTTGCGCATCGAGGCTTCGTCGAGCTCGATGCCCAGCGCTTCGAGGTTCTTCAGGATGTTGGCCTTGCCCGAGGTCTTGCCCAGGGCGTATTCGCGTACGCGTCCGAAGCGTTCGGGCAGCAGCTCGTTGAAATAGAGGTTGTTCTTGTTGTCGCCGTCGGCATGGATGCCGGCACACTGCGTAAAGACGTTCTCGCCGACGATCGGGCGGTTGCCCGGGATCCGGATGCCCGTGTAGGTCTCGACCATGCGGCTGACGTGGTTGATCTTCGTTTCGTCGATGCCCGTGAGGCAGTGCAGCCGGTCGTGCAGCACGGCCACCGTGCTCGACAGGGGTGCGTTTCCTGCGCGTTCGCCCAGCCCGTTTATGGTTACGTGAACCCCGTGGAACCCGGCTTTGACCGCAGCTGCGGTGTTGGCCACGGCCAGGTCGTAATCGTTATGGGCATGGAAGTCGAACCTAAGCTGCGGATAGCGTGTCACCATGTCGCGGCAAAACCGTTCGGTGGCATAGGGGTCGAGGATGCCCAGCGTGTCGGGGCACATGAAGCGCTGCACGGGGGCGTCGGCCAGCCCGTCGAGTATCGTGTAGACGTACCCGGGCGAATGCAGCATACCGTTCGACCAGTCTTCGAGGTAGACGTTCACCTTCATGCCCCGCGCGATGGCCCCGCCGATCGTGGCGCGGATGTCGCAGAGGTGCTCCTGCGGGGTGCGGCGCAACTGTTCGCGGCAGTGTTTGAGCGACCCCTTTGCCAGCAGGTTCACCACGCGACACCCGGCCTGGCCGAGCCAGTCGAGCGACACGCCGCCGTCGATGAATCCCAACGCCTCGATGCGGTCGGTATAACCCTTCGCGGCAGCCCATTCGGCGATGCGGCGCACGGCCTCCTGCTCGCCCTGCGAAACCCGCGCCGAGGCTATCTCGATGCGGCTCACACGCAGTTCTTCCAGCAACAGCCGGGCGATGGAGAGTTTTTCGCGGGCGTTGAACGAAACCCCCGACGTCTGCTCGCCGTCGCGCAGCGTGGTATCCATTATCTCTACGCGGGGATACATCGCGCTGCTATTTATGCGCCTGTTCGAACGCTTCGATCTGGGGCGCGATGCTGCGCAGGTAGTCCACGTCGTCGTAGCCGTTCTGCAGACAGCGCTTCTTGTATGCGTCGATCTCGAAGCGCTCGCTGCGGCCCGTGGCGCAGATCGTCAGCGTCTGGTTGTCCAGGTCTACGGTGAATTGCGTCGCAGGGTCGCCGTCGATCGCCGCGAAGACCGCCGCGAGGAACTCCCCGCTCACGGTGATCGGCAGCAGCCCGTTGTTGAGGGCATTGTTGCGGAAGATGTCGGCGAAGAAGCTCGACACCACGACGCGGAACCCGTAGTCGGCGATCGCCCACGCGGCGTGCTCGCGCGAACTGCCGCACCCGAAATTGCGGCCTGCGACGAGGATTTTGCCCCCATAACGGCTGTCGTTGAGCGGGAACGAGGCGATCCGTTGCCCCCGGGCGTCGTAGCGCCAGTCGCGGAAGAGGTTGTCGCCGAATCCTTTGCGCTGGGTGGCTTTCAGGAAACGTGCCGGGATGATCTGGTCGGTATCTATGTTCTCCGTGCTCACGGGCACGGCCCCCGAGGTGAAGGTTTCGAATTTGGGTATGGACATATTGGTTTTGTTTTTTCCGGCATTCGGCAGCGGCCATTTTGCTGCAAAGCGGCATGTAAGCCCCTGCCTGAGGCGGGGGGTTGGGGGTGGGCCGGAATTATAAACGACGCCGAAGGCGGCGGCAACGACCGGCCGATCCAAACCGAAGTTAAAAATTTTTACATTTCAAACACCTTGCGCGGATCCTCGATCCTGCCGCATACCGCGGCCGCGGCGGCTACCGCAATGCCTGCGAGCATGGTGCGCGCACCGGGCCCCTGGCGCCCTTCGAAGTTGCGGTTCGAGGTCGAAACGCTGTATTTGCCTGCCGGGATCTTGTCGGCGTTCATCGCCAGACACGCCGAGCAGCCCGGCTGCCGGAGCTCGAACCCGGCGGCGGCGAGCACTTTGTCGAGCCCTTCGGCCCGTGCGGCGGCTTCGACGCCTTTCGAACCGGGGACGATCCATGCCGTTACGCCCTGGGCCTTGCGCCGGCCTTCGACCAGCTTGGCGAAGCGCCGCAGGTCTTCGATGCGGCCGTTGGTGCAGCTGCCCACGAAGACATAGTCGACAGGTTTGCCGAGCAGCTTTTCCCCGGCTTTGAATCCCATGTACTCCAATGCCTTGGGGTCGGCCTCGGCCGGGATCTGCGCATCGACGGCCATGCCCATGCCGGGGTTGGTGCCGTAGGTAATCATCGGGGCGATGTCGGCGGCATCGAACCGGTACTCCTTGTCGAATACGGCGTCGGCATCGCTGTAAAGCGTTTCCCAGCGGGCGACGGCCTGGTCGAACGCCGCTCCCTGCGGCGCACGTTCGCGCCCGCGCAGGTAGTCGAACGTCGTCCGGTCGGGTGCGATCATGCCGCCCCGCGCCCCGCACTCGATGCTCATGTTGCAGACGGTCATGCGCCCTTCCATCGAGAGCGAACGGATCGCTTCGCCGGCGAACTCGATGAAATAGCCCGTGCCGCCCGAGGCGGTGAGTTGCGAGATGATGTAGAGCACGACATCCTTGGCTTCGACGCCCGGGCGCAGTGTCCCGTCGACCGTGATGCGCATGCTCCGCGGCTTGGACTGGATGATGCACTGGCTGGCGAAGACCATCTCGACCTCTGAGGTGCCGACGCCGAATGCCACGGCGCCCAGTGCCCCGTGCGTCGAGGTGTGGCTGTCGCCGCAGACGATGGTCATGCCCGGCTGTGTGAATCCCAGTTCGGGGCCGATGATGTGCACGATGCCCTGGCGCGGGTTTCCCACGCCGAAATGTTCGATGCCGAATTTGGCGCAGTTGGCCTCCAGCGCCTCGACCTGGCGCCGCGATTCGGTCTCGGCGATCGGCAGGTGCTGGTCGACGGTCGGGATGTTGTGGTCGGCCGTGGCGGTGATTTGTGCCGGGCGTGCCACGCCGATGCCGCGCCGTTCCAGGCCTGCGAAAGCCACGGGCGACGTCACCTCGTGGATGTACTGGCGGTCGATGTAGAGCACCGAGCGTCCGCCGTCTTCGGTGCGCACGGTGTGCGCATCCCATATCTTGTCCAGAAGTGTCCTGCCCATCTTACTCCTCCTTTTCCTTGCGTTCGGTTACGTTCAGTACGCGCAGCGCGTCGAGGAACGCCTCGATCGACGCCCGTGTGGTGTCGGTGTGTGCGGCGAAGCCGTGGACGGTGCGGCTGCCGCACTGTACCTGTACGTGTACGCGCCCCACGTCGTTCGAACCGCGGGTGATGGCCTGCATGAGGAACTCCATGAGCACGACCTTCTCGTTGATCAGGGTCTTGATCGCCGACACGGCGGCATCCACCGGGCCGTTGCCCGTGGCGATGGCCATGCGCTCGTGGTCGCCGAACTTCAGCACCACGGTCGCCGTCGGGACGAGCGTGCCGGTGGTCACCTGCAGGAATTTGAGCGATACGGACTGCTGTTTCATGCGGTCGATGTCGCCTACCAGGTATAACAGGTCGTAGTCGTGGATCTCCTTTTTCTTGTCGGCAAGCTCGAGGAACTTGGCGTAGGTTGCGTCCAGCTCTTCCTGCGTGAGGTCGTAGCCGAGCAGTTCGAGCCTGTGTACGAGCGCCGCGCGGCCGCTGCGGGCCGTCAGGGCGATGACCGACTCGTTGAGGCCGATGTCCTGCGGGTCGATGATCTCGTAGGTCTGGCGGTCTTTCAGCACGCCGTCCTGGTGGATGCCCGACGAGTGGGCGAAGGCGTTGCGGCCGACGATCGCCTTGTTGGGCTGCACGGGCATGTTCATTAGGCTCGACACTAGGTGCGATGCTTTGGTGATCAGGCGTGCGTCAATGCCGGTGTCGACGGCGATCTCCTTGTGGCAGCGCAGCGTCATCACCACCTCTTCGAGCGAGGTGTTGCCTGCGCGTTCGCCGATGCCGTTGATTGTCACCTCGGCCTGCCGCGCACCGTTGAGGATGCCGCTCAGGGTGTTGGCCGTAGCCATGCCCAGGTCGTTGTGGCAGTGGGTCGAGATGATCGCCTTGTCGATGTTGGATACGTGGTCGACCAGGTATTTGATCTTCGCGCCGTATTCGTGGGGCAGGCAGTAGCCCGTGGTGTCGGGAATGTTGACCACCGTAGCCCCGGCCGCAATGGCGGCCTCGACCACGCGGGCGAGGTATTGAGGATCGGCGCGCCCGGCGTCTTCGGCGTAGAACTCCACGTCCTCGACATAGCTTTTGGCGTATTTCACGGCTTCGACGGCCTGTTCGAGGATTTTCTCGGGCGTCGAGCGCAGTTTGTCGTAAATGTGCTGGGGCGAAACGCCTATACCCGTGTGGATGCGCTTGTGCCTGGCCAGTCGCAGGGCATCGGCGGCCACGTCGATGTCTTTTTTCACGGCGCGGGTCAGCGCACAAATCGTCGGGGCCGAAACGGCCTTCGAAATCTCGAGTACGGAGTTGAAGTCTCCGGGGCTGGAAATCGGGAACCCCGCTTCGATGACGTCCACGCCGAGGCTTTCCAGCAACTTGGCGACTTCGATCTTCTCGGTGGTGTTCAATTGGCAGCCCGGCACCTGCTCGCCATCACGGAGCGTGGTGTCGAAAATAAACAGTTTCTCGCACATAATATGACTAATCTAACTAACCTTGGCAACAAATATATTAAAAATATTTTCCAAATTCCTATTTTACCGGAGGAAAGTGCCTCTTATACCCGAATTTAGCGGCGTTTTCCCTCCGGGAGTACGAATCCGGAAATAAAAACGGCTCCGGATGCCCGAAGCCGTTTTGCCATAATATTTTCAGGTGTTGCCGGAACCTGTTGCCGGTTGCGCTGTGTTTTCCCGGCTGACGAAGCGGCATTAATCGACCACCTCGACCCACTGTCCCTTTTTCAGGGCGCGGACGGCGTTGTCGTACATCGCTTCGCAGTAGACCGAAGGCAGGTAGTAGCGCCCCTTGTAGGTTGCCGTCAGCTTGACGGGGATCTCCTTGCTTTCGCCCCGGCTCAGGTCGAAGTAGCTCAGCACCCGGTCGTCGCGGATATCCTGGTAGGTGAGCGACGACAAGTCCCGTTCGGAGGTGATCTCCCATCCTGCCGGGAAGATGTGGGTCAGCGCAAGGTCGGCGTACCGTTCGTGGCCGCTGGTGTTAGAGACGGTCACGATGGCGTAGAAATCGGTCGATACCCGGATCGAGGCCGGGTCGATGGCGGCACCGTCCATATTCGTGTAACGCACGTCGATCCGGATGCCGTTCGCAGCTTCGGTTTCCTCGCCCTTGCCGGGGGTATAACTCTGGCTGACGACCGCATAGAGGCTGCCCGAACCATTGTTCCTCACCTCGGTCGGTGCGGCCAGGGGCATGCTCGCGATGGATTTGTCGGTCTTGACGAGCTCCCTGCCCGCAGTGGCGTCGATGCCGTTCTGTCCCGCTACGGCGAAATTGGAAAGGGTGCTGAGCATCCATGCCGTCGACTGGGTGCTGAGCCACCTGTCCTTCTTGAGGATGTCCGACATCTTCAGCGCCATGCGGAAAGCCTCTTCGCGGCGTCCGAGTATCGTGAGCGTCATGAGCGAGATCGACATCCGGCGTTCGTCGCTGTTGTAGGTGCCGTCGTAGGGGTTGGCCTTTTCCGCGTTGTCCACGCAGAGCGAGATCAGCCCTTCGGCGACTTTCCTGTTGCCGTCCAAAGCGTATGCCGCCGCCAGCAGCCACTTGGCGTCGCTACTTAGCGAGGCGGCCTTTTCCCGGAGCTGGTTCATGGCACCCCGGGTCGGAGTCCCGTTCAGCGCCAGCACATACTGGGTATAGGCCTGGGTCAGGTAGTAGTCCGAGGGGTTGCTGCGCAGGTATTTGAGCGCCCGGTCGAGCATCGCCCTGTCCACGCCGTAGCCGTGTTTCGCAGCCTCGATCAGGAAGTGCGTCGCGTAAACCGTCCCCCATTCTGATCTCGACGTATTGCCGCTCCAGTAGGCGAATGCGCCGTCGGAGAGCTGGTAGCTGCCCAGGCGCGAAAGCACGCTCTTGACGTTGCGGTCGATGTCCTGCAACATGTTCGCGTCGCACTCCACGACCGAAGGCAGGTAGAGTTGCGGGAAGGCGCCCGAGGTGATCTGCTCGATGCAGCCGTGGGGATATCTCACCAGGTATTCGAGGCGCCGAGAAAGGTCTATGGGCGGGATCGACGAAAGTTCCAGCTTCGCCTTGCCGTTCTCCTTGAGCGGTTTTACCGCCATTGTCTTGCCCGGGTCGATGACATAGTCCTTCGACAGGGTCACATAGGGGTTCGGTTCCCGGACGTCCAGCTCGATTTCCGACGCGGAGCTGTCGCCCGACGACGCAGCCGTGACCCGTACCTTCCCGATGCCGGTTCGCTTGTTGACCTTCAGGCGGAACGATACGACCTCCTCGCCGCTCCGGCCGAGCGTGATGCTCTTGCTGGACGGCCCGACGGGCGAGAACGATTCGTTCGCGGCGATTTTCACGTCGACTTTCCCGACCCCGTCTTCGAGGGCAAAGACCGTGACCGGAACCTCGACCTCTTCGTCGGTGGAAACTACGCGGGGCATGGTGGCCTGCACCAGCAGCGGTTTTTTCACCGCGACATCCTTCTCCGCGGCGCCGAACGCCCGGCCGTTCGAGGCGATGACCATCACCCGAACCTCGCCGAAGTAGGGCGGAAGCGTGATTTTGTGCGTGTTCGTCTTCCCGGTGCCCAGTTTCTGTGCGTCGATGAACCGTACGACGGGCTTGAACCGCTGTGCCTTGAGCGCCCCCGTGTTCGGCTGCTCGGCGTCGCCGCCGATGGCGAACATCTGTTCGATCCTGCCGCCGTAGGCGCCGATGACATAGTCGAACATGTCCCACGTGCGGACGCCCAGTGCCTCGGTCGCGTTGAAATAACCGTAGGGATCGGGGGTCTTGAAGCGTGTCAGCCCCAGCAGTCCCTCGTCGACGAGCGCCAGCACGTAGCTCATTTTCCGGCCGTTTTTCTCCCGGACTTTTATCGTCACCTCCGATTCGGGTTTTACTGTTTCGGGCATCTCGACCACGGGGGTGAGCCTTCGCGCGGCATCCTCGACGTCGAGCCGCGTTACGCCGAACAGGCGGATCGGTGCGTCGTTGAGCGTCGAGTTGTGGGGCTGGACGAGTGTTACCGAGACATAGATGTTGGGGGCCATCCCCTCCTTGACGGGGATTTCGATGTCGGTTTGCTTGCCGGTGCACTCCACCCAGAAGCTTTCCCGCACGACGCTGCCGCTTTCGATGCCGACCAGCGCCCGTGCGCCCGGCGACGAGGGGATGGTGACCCTGGCCTTGTCCCCCGGGACGTATTTGGCTTTGTCGCGGGTGAGGGCGAGCCGCGTGGCGGCATCCGTCACCGAAGTGACGTCGCCCCGCCAGTCGGACGAGGACACGCATACGATCCGGGTCGCCGAGTGTGCCCGGTTCGGGCTCGTGACGCGGATCATGTAATAGCCGTAATCGCCCGTGCTCCAGCGCATCGTGGCCTGTCCCGTGCCGTTCGAAAGGGTTGCCTGGAGGGTCTTGTAATTCGAATTGAGCGCATTTTTGGCGTAGTGCGCCTGGGAATTGGGCGTTGAGGCGTCCCACCACCAGTAGGAATCCATTTTGTAGACCGATACGAGCACGTTTTCGCTGCCGGGTTCGGGCTTGCCCTTCGAGTCGAGCATCACGACCTTTATGATATGCTCCTTCCTGCTGTCGAGGTATTCGTCGCCCCAGTCGCTTTTCTGGGTGGCGACTCCGATCCCGAAGTAGGTGTCATAGGGCGATATGGTCGCAACCTGCTGGTCGACGCTGAAGTCGCCGCTCTTTTCGAAGACCTTTACCGTGAATCTGCCGCTCAGCATACCGGGGCTCAACCCCTCCAGCGAGGAGAGCTCGTCGGTCGAAAGTGCCAGTGACCCTTGGGCGTCGGTGGTGCCGGTGACGATTTCCCGCTCCTCGGTGCCAAAGTATTTCGAGGCGTCGTCGAACGAATAGCCCTCGTAGCCCTTGAAGCGTGTGGCAATTTGCGACAACTGTGCCTGGAGCACCGCCTTGGCGTCGGCCGCAGGGGTGCCGTGCAGCCACCGGGCGGTCAGGCTGCCCGTGAAATGCGCGGCGTCGACCAGTTGCCCGTCCCCGAGTTTTAGCTCGATTTTCATCCGGTTGGGCTTGATCGCGTCCACCCGGACGGATTTTTCGAACTGTGCGCCGCCGAAGGTGATCTTGGCCCGCCATAGCCCTGTCGGCGACGCCGGCGTCGTCCCCAGGCTGAACGTGTAGATGCCGTCCGAGGAGCTGTTGTTTACGAGCGACTGCACCAGCTGCCCGTTCGGGTTGAAGAATTCCAGCGATGCCGGGTGGCTTTCGGGCAGCGGATTATCCGAGGTGACGATGAACGTGAGGTGTATGTCGTCGCCCGGGCGCCATACGCCGCGTTCGCCGAAGATATAGCCTTTTATCCCCTTGGGATTTGCCGTGCCGCCCACGTCGAAATTACTCAGCGACAGGGCCGTGCCCGGTTCTACCTTCACGAAGGTGACGTCCCCTCCGGCTTCGGCCGTGACGATGTAAGGTTCGTCCTTCGTCCTCAGCACGGCCCGCCCTTCGGAATCGGTGCTCGCTTCGGCCAGCATCTGGTTCTGCCGGTCGTAGGTCCTGACTTTGCAGCCCCCTTTGGGGCGGGCGGAGACCAGGTCGGTCGTGTAGACGACGTACTGGTCGCTGCCGCTGCTCTTGCAGATGAGGCCGATGTCGGACTGCACGACCACTTTCGACCGCTCCTTGTAGGTCCTGTAATCCCCGAAATAATAGTCGTAGTCGTATTCGTCGTCGACGGGCGTAAGCGGGTCGACACCCCGGATTTCGAGCAGGTACATCGACTTGCGGCTGTCGGTGATCAGGCGGCTCAGGTCG
>OOCH01001972.1_pt1 | contig 14186 bp, 14 predicted proteins | sample 1671641 | NCBI WGS metagenome assembly OOCH01 (sample SAMN06348177, study PRJEB24527) | human gut metagenome | biome: human gut; feature: ankylosing spondylitis patient; material: feces | host: Homo sapiens | place: China | collected 2015-10
ATTTGCGTTCTTTTGAAAAGGGATCGCTTACCGAAAGGTTCAGTTGAAGTTTCTTTTCAAAAAATGATTGGCTGACACTGAACCCGCAAAATGCCATTGGTGCAGATGTTCCTACCAGCATGCGAAATCCGGAGTAGTAGCCGACGTTGGCACTTATTGCACCGTCTTTCCATGCGTTCCAACGTGCGCCGAGGTATCCGTTGTAATTCCAACCTTTGTTTGAATATCCTGCCGATTTGGAGCTATAATCTCCATATCCCCCGGAGAGGTTGGTGTAGAGGCTGAGGGTAGGAATGATATTTCCCGAAAAAAATACGTTCAAGTTACATTCTCTGGCTTTTCCGATATTGTCGTAAGTTACGTTGGCCACACCGTCTTCGTCCATGAAGATAGTCTGCTCTATCCCATTGTTTTGTATGCGTCCATTCAGTTCGGTGGCTAAGTTTAGTCCTTTTGCCGTAAACAATGTGTATCCTAAGGAGAATGTATGTGATATTTCCGATTCCAAATTAGGGTTACCATATACCAGTTGCATGGGGGTCGAACTGTCTTTGAACGGATTTAGCTGCCAAATTCCGGGCCTACTAAGCCTTTGAGTATAGGATAATTTGAATGTTTGCATATCTCGGGGTTGCCACGATAGGGTGACGTAAGGTACAATGTTGAAAAAATTGTTATCGAACTTTGTTTTTTGGGGTGTTTCCGTGATGTCGTAATTTGTAGTGCGGCCATCGTTCCAAGTCGATTCTAATCGGGCTCCTACTTTCCCGCTCCATTTCTTAACTTTTAGTACATATCCGGCATAGACGCCTAAGATATGTTGTGTATAGTCGAGATCGTTGACCGGGAGCGGTGTTTGTTTCCAATCCTCGGTTGTTTCGTCCCAAATGCTTTTGTCTCTATCTCCATCGCTTACGTTACAGCGCATGATGTATTTTACCCCGCCCTCGATTTGATGCATATCGGTCAAGGGGTCGAAATAGTCTATCTGTATGGTTTGTTCGGTTCCGTGAGCTTTGTTTTTACTTTTTTCGATGTAGTTTTCTGAATGAAGAATTCCCTGATTTTCGGTCGTGTAGTCCGAGTTGTTGGGATTGTACTCGAATTGATACGAGGCTGTTAGCGTGCGGTCTTTTTTTGCGAAAGAGCGTTGGTAGTCGAGAGTCCCCGATACAGAACCGTAGTCGCTGCTGGAACTTCCTAACGAACGATATTGACTGCTGGGAGCATTGGAGCGATTGAAATAAGTTTGATTCAAGTCATTTGTCGATTTGTTGTTTCCCAACCAGCCCCATGCCGAGAAACTGATGAGGTTAAGCGTGTCTATTTCATAACTGGCTTCGATGGACATGTTATGTCCGGCTCCCCGATATTTGGAAGAACCATATACTTCGGAGCGGTAAAATTCATCGTTGGCAAACGTCTCCATAAAAGCTTTCGAGTGACCTCCGTCGCCGTTGGTATAACGGCTTCCGGAGTATCTGCCGGAGAAAGCGAATTTCCCGATTTGGGAAGAGAGATAGACGTTTCCCCCGAAGCCTCCATAGGTGTCGGCATTTGCACCTACACTACCTACGATACCGTTGGTTTCCCGGCGGGAAACTGTGATGATGTTGATGATACCGCCTACACCTTCGGCCTCGTATTTGGAAGAGGGATTCGTGATAACTTCGATATTTTTAATCGTATTGGCCGGCATACTTTTGAGAACTTCTTTGACATTGTCTCCCGACATTACTGCCGAACTTTTCCCATTGACCAATACTTTATAGTTGCTTTGTCCGTTCAACCGTATATTTTCTTCGGCATCGACTGTAATCATGGGAACCTTCCTCAGCATATCCAGTGCATTGTTGCTGGCGGCGTCTGGATCGGCTTCCATATCGTAAGTGATTTTATCGATGTCGCTTTTTATTAAAGGTTTTTGAGCGACGACTGTTACCTCGGATAACTCTGAACTTTCTGTAAGTTTTATGGTTCCTAAATCTTTATTTTTTTCATTTTCCGAAAGTGATATATCGACGTATTTTGTTCCGTAGCCAACCGATGAGACGACCAGACGGTAATTTTGACCCGTCGAAGCTGTGATCATAAACTTCCCTAGTGCGTCCGAAGCAATTCGGCTCAATACTTTTCCTTCGTTGTTCTCTATCCCTATGGTGACAAACGGAATAGCTTCTCCGCTAATCGAATCGGTAACAACCCCGTTTATTTTACAAGCGGTAGTGGCTGCTTGTGCCGCAGTACATAATGAGAATATAAATCCCAATAATATACCTAATTTGAAAACTCTTTTCATTTTTTACCTGATAAAATGTATTGTGGTTTAGTGAAATGATTTGTATTATTCGTCGGTTTTGACATTGATTTTCATTTTGAACGTTCCATGAGTTTCTGCACTGTCGTTATTCGTTTCGGAACCTATGGTTATATTATATTCATTGGACCATGTGTTAACACCGATATTATTGTTGACGAGAGAGAAATCTCTGTATTTTTCTGGAAAAATGGCTGTGCCTATGTTGTTCTCGGTTATTTCCATCGGACGGTTTGTGCAGCTCAATGCAATCAGTCCACCGATGTTATTTTGAAGGAGGCGGATAGGAGCGGTATTTATGCTGTCTTGGAATATTAAGGTCCCTAAGTTTGATGAGACGATATCTGTTTCGCCCGAGGAATTGAGACTGATCTTACTGAGATTGGCATTTGCGATCTTGAATTTTATGTTCGGATTTTTGTTTTCGATAATTAGATTTACTTCTTCCTCATAAATGATATTGTAACTACTATGGGCGTTTCCCGATATACGAATCGTATCTTCGTCGTATCTGTGATTGTCGATAAGGGTCGATTTAGAATCGGCATCGGTCGTAATATTGATTGTAGTGCCGATACTGTCGCTCCCGAAATATTCTTCGGTAATGATATATCGGGTAGGGGTATTCGGATCTGATTTATTCCATAGGGTCTGTATGCCTTTAAGCTTTGATTCGGGAGATAGGTTGTTGACCGTTTTTACGATTACGATAGGAGGATTATTAGCAAGACGAGGAAAATAATCAGTATAATAGTAGAGCGTTTCATAATTGTGCGTTTGATGTTTTGGAATTTAATTTATCGATGAATTGTTTATACATGAGATCGATTTCTTCCATAGAAATGTTGAGTGTATATATCTGTATGAAGAAACGTTGTAATTCGTTTTTAAGGAACTCGTTACGGCGGTAGCTCTTTATTTTTATTTTGGCATCGGGCGAAACGAAGAACCCTATGCCTCGTTTGTTGAAGATGATGCTCTGGGTCTGCAAGAATTCATAAGAGCGCATGACCGTGTTGGCATTCACTTCGAGTGCGGCATATTCGCGTACCGAAGGTATGCGGCTCCCGATGGCATAGTGCCCTAACAGAATCTCGTCGCTGATTCGTTCGGCTATTTGTAAGTAGATGGTTTGGTTCTCTTTGAATTGCATGGCTATCGTTTGGTTTCATTTATTTCCAATTCTTTCATTCTCAAATATCCGATGTATCCTAAAATAATTGTCTCGGCGATTTGGACGGTATTTATAAGCCAAAAGAAATTTGAGCTGTTATCGAAAAATTTTCCTATAAAAAGGTAGGAAACGGCTGAGCCGATTTCTTCATTTGTCAGAAATAAGGAGCAAGAAAATGAAAATACAATAGAAAAAAGAAAAAGAGCCGATACCGTTTTCAAGAAGCTGTTCTTCTGCCACAATGTGGCGCCGAGTGTGAATGTCGCGATTGTGCTAAGTACGGAGGTAACAAAGAATATCGTGGTAAACCCACTGTTTTTCCACATCGAGAAGCAATCCTGCAAAGGTGTTCCCGGATTGAACATTTCGCCTCTTATGGTAGAAGATATTAGCTCCGATGCATATTGGGCTACGACAATGGCTGCGAAAAATAGTAAAGGATATAGGACAATGGTCGACAATAGATGTGCGATATATTTTTCGGCTGTCGATACCGGAACGGTAAGATAGACTACTCGTTTAGAACGTATCCCTATTTGGTCGGCGAGACTTGAACTGCTTTTGGCGATGTAGATGAAAAATCCGAACCAAATAAGCATTTGTGCACCGCTTGATGTAATGAACGGCTGGCCGTCCGTATGGAAAATAAACATCAATAATGTATAAATGCCGGTCAAGGATATAAATTGCAGGGAGAGTCCTCTTTTCCATTCATATACTTGTTTGGTGCAATATTTCCAAAAACGTTTGGGTTGGAATATATGGGCCGTCACAGACCATCTGAAATAGCCTAAACTGAATTTCCCGATTCGTACGGGATCGATGATATCGGTTTCTTTCATGTTCGTATTATTTTGCGGAGGAATTGAATATATTATGAATTACTTCGGGGTCACCTATTGTACAGTTGAAGAGCATTTCAATATCGATTAGCGACTCTTCATCGGTTTCATTGGGCAATATAGCACTATATCCCGCGATAGTCGATACTTTATAGAATGCATACAAGCCGCCACACGTTCGCGACGATGATGCTGACGCTCGGTGCAGACCTCTACACGACCTCCAAACTGCTCGGTCATGCAGATGTGAAGATGACGCAGGTGTATGCCAAAATCATCAATCAGAAAAAGGACGATGCAGTCAATTTGGTAAACGGATTATTCGACTAAAGTTTACCGGTCGCGCGTGCATATATAATTCAGTTTACTTTTATAAGGGAGAAAAACTAAACTAAACCATTTTCGCGCAAACAACTGAAAAGAAAATCGAGAAGGGTTGGTAAGCAAAACAGCAGCCAAAAACCGGCTTTTATCTGCGCGTATAATATGGGAAAGTTGTGATGGCAAAGGGAGCAGTTGCCAAAGAAAAATACGCAGAATAATCCACAACCGGTAAAACAGTTCGATGTATGACTGGCAAGAAACAATTATGAGTAACAAACTCTTTCTTTTTCCCTCTGGTCTGCCATCGTCTATGTAATATACCGAACGCAGAGTACCGGAAAGGAATAGGAGGCTTTGCCAATAAGTTTACCACTCTACAAACCTATCTGGATTAGATAATCCTTTCATCTCTGCTTGCAGATTGCATGGCAACCCTCCCGACAACTTAAGGTTGTTGGGGTATTAGGCTCCCCTGAAAGTCATTTCGTGGCATACAGGCAAGCCTGAATCAAAATGGCTTTGGCAAATGCTTAACATAGAATATGAGAGTGTATTTAAGACCTATTCAGCCCAAATGCCATTTGGTAAATTTTTAGTTGTAACCTATAAGGATGAAATATGAGTAAGGGAATTTGGATAACAGACGTGCGGCATTGACGGCTCGGAAGTGAGGCATATCACCACACGGCAGTATTGCCTTGATCTAATACAGCAAACAGAGCAGTTACAGGCATAGGAAAATTCCAAGGCCAAATGGAAGTGACACAAGAGGAACTCAAGCAAGCTAAGAAAGAGGTATCAAAGCTTACTGTCTTGTTAAACAAGACCCTGAAATGGTTTCCCAAAATCAAGGGTATGCTCAATCTCGAAAGCTTCTGCTTTACCGTAGGTTTCAATCAAGAATAGACAACAGTGCTGATGATGGGCAAGCCGCTTGAATCTTGAATATAGCGGTGAACTCTATTCGGAGGAACACAAGCGGAAGTTCAAAACCGAAAAGGCAGGGTTTCAAGTGCTGAAAGACCCCACGGACGGGACGAGACTGGTTCTTGCCATTGACCGAAAGCCCATTGCCGAGTGGTTCAAGGAACAGTTCGAGAAGTTAAGGCAGAACATTCGCCGACCTATACAGCTACAAAGGAAAAACAGAGGAATTTAAGAACGAATAATTAGCTATACCTCAGCAATTGAAATCAAAACAACCAAATTATTGTGGATTCTTATAGGATAAATCAGTAAAAGTAGTACCTTTGTAATTGATATAATAGACTTTATATAAAATGGCTAAGAATAAACTTGTAGTTCCTTTTTTGAAATGGGTTGGAGGAAAAAGACAACTTATTCCAGAAATTAGAAAGATGTTACCCAAAGGGGTAGCGAATCGTCCCTACTATGAGCCATTCATCGGAGGCGGAGCTTTATTTTTTGAACTCCAGCCAAAACAAGCAGTTATAAATGATTATAACGAAGAGTTGATCAATGTTTATACGGTTATAAGGGACAATCCCAATGAACTTATTGAGGATTTAAAGAAACATAAAAATACGTCAGAGTATTTTTATGAAATTCGCTCTATGGATAGGCAACCTCTTTTTAAAAATCTTACCACTATCGAGCGAGCATCACGGATTATATATCTCAATAAAACTTGCTATAATGGATTATATCGGGTTAATAATGCCGGGGAATTTAATTCCCCATTTGGGAAATATAAAAATCCAAATATTGTCAATGAGCCTGTAATTAAGGCGGTAAGTAAATATTTAAATTCTGATCGGATTCAAATATCAAATGGTGATTATGAGGTAATATTGAGAGATATACCAACAAACTCATTTGTGTATTTAGATCCTCCGTATCATCCTATTTCAGAGAGTTCTAATTTTACAGGATACGTGCAAGGTGGATGGAGTGAGAGGGATCAGCTTAGGCTAAGAGATGTTTGTAATAGATTAAATAGCAATGGCATAAAATTTCTCCTATCAAATTCTGCATCTAATTTTATAAAAGAAATTTATGCGGAATACAATATTCATGTAGTACAGGCAAGTCGTGCTATAAATTCAGATTCTTCTAAAAGAGGGCAAGTTGATGAATTTTTAATTAGCAATTATGAGTAAATCCAAAAATGACATAGCATGGGAGAAAATTTTTGAGAAGTATTGCATCTTGGACAAACTTGCCAATAATGAACGTATCTCAATTTCTTCGACAGAAATTAATCAGTTTAGAGAGGCTCGTTTAATGACAAAGTTTGACCATAGATCTCAACTTCCAAAATTGTTTATAGATCATAACTTATCAATATTACCTACATCCAGAGGTACGTATGAAATCGGAAAATTTAAAACTTTTTGTGATTTTAATAAAGATGATATAGAGATAACTCCTATTGACTTTCCAACTTTCTTGGAAAGTATAGATTATAAAGATATTACGAGTGAATCAATAGCTATAAATTGTGCTTTTGTATCTAAGATATTGCATGATTTTACAGGAGAGGAAAATCTGTTACCTACTGTCTCTGGTCGGATGAGTTCTTCAGTCTTTGATTTTACGATTAATTCAGGACAAAACATTTTAAAAATTAATGTTGATAATTCACAAATTGAAATAGACGGAGGGTATGAAGGAGATAGTTCTTTAAATTTGATTGAAGCCAAAAATTATATTTCTGATGATTTTCTGATTCGACAACTATATTATCCATATAGATTATGGAGTAATAAAATAGGGAAACGTGTTCGTCCGATATTCTTGACGTATTCAAATGGTATTTTCCATTTGAGAGAATATGAATTTGTTACACCTGAATTATATAATTCTATCCGATTAATACAACATAAAAAATATGCAGTTCAAGAAGGAGGAATTAATGTTGAGAATATACAGAATATTTTGGATAGTATTCAAGTTGTAAAAGAACCTGAGTTGCCTTTCCCTCAAGCAGATAGCTTTGAACGAGTAATTAATCTTTGCGAGCTATTAAAACAAAAAGGATTTATTTGCAAAGATGATATTACGCAAAATTATGATTTTGATCACAGACAAACCGATTATTATTCAAATGCGGCAAAGTATTTAGGATTAGTAGAGGTTGTTCGTGAGAATCAACAAATAGGGTGCATTCTAACTCGTGATGGCTCTCGTATATTTAATCTGCCCATTATTGAACGGCAATTGGAATTTGTAAAACTTATATTGGCACATACGGCATTTCAAAACACCTTGAAACTGTATTTTGATAAAGGCAATGTTCCAACAAAGGGCGAGGTCGTTGAAATAATGAAAAGTGCAAAATTGTATAATATTGATTCTGAACAAACATATAAACGAAGGGCATCTACTGTTATATCTTGGATAAATTGGATATTAGAACTAATAGAGTAATAATTTAAAGAATAAGAATTATGGCTTGTGAAAAACAACATCGTTATGATCCTCAGTACAATAATTTACCTGTCGATCAAGGTGGGGCAGGAAGACATCGTTGTGCAGGATGTGCTTATGAGAGAGGGTATGAAGATGGACTAAATCGTAAAGAAAAATTAGATTTGGACTTAGATTCATTACCAGAGAGTCAAGCTGGAACAGTTAGGCATAAAAGCCCACATGCAGCTTATGCTGCTGGTTATTTAGCTGGAGTAGAAGATTCTTATAAGTAAATACCTGTTCCTCCGTTTCAAATAACATCCCCATACGATAAATATATATTGTATGGGGATGAGTAAATTAGAAAAATTGTATATTTGCACTTTATAAAGAGTTATTTGACAGCATAGCACCGCAAATCGTTGAAATTCGCACGGTTGCTAACTCGTTACCACTATTTCTCAAATAATTTGCTAAAAGTTTATTCCTCAATTGGTTAAGTCAAACCATTGAAAATCTAAAATACAATTGCTTATATGTACTTCTCATGATTCTTTCTTGATTTATAATACCAGTTTCATATCACTCGTTGCTTCGATGAATTTATCCATATCCTCGAAAAGTTTTTTAGGAGTTACCCTTGCATAAAGCTGAGTAGTTGTCAGATTGGTATGACCCAGCATTTTGCTGATTGTTTCAATAGGAACACCAGCCTCAAGGGTTATCAGACTTCCGAAGGTATGTCTTCCCATGTGATAGACCAGGTCACAGCTTATGCCAGCCAGATCCCGCAAACCTTTCATGTGTCGCCTCATATTGGGGTGGTGTATCATCGGGAAAAGTTCTTCCCTGTCATTCGAACGATATTTTTCTATAAGAGCGATAGCCTCCGGCAGCAATTTGACGCGGGCCAGATATTCATTCTTCTTTCTCAGATACTTTAACCATAAGTCGCCTTTATCGTCCTTGTATATATTATCTCCAGTGATTGAAACTGCATCCGCATACGGAACTCCTGTATAACAGGCAAAGAGAAACAAATCCCTGGCTATATTATGAGTGATTCTTTCCGGTGGTATTACAACATCACGAATCTTTTCAAAATCCTCACGACTCAAAGCCCGTGGTGGTTTCCTGTTCTCTTGGGGTAGTTTGAAATTCACAAAATAACGCTTCTCCGCATGTCCTTCCTTGAATGCAATCCGGCAGATTTTCTTCAGGATTGCCAGATAATGTCTTACCGTATCTACCGCAAGTCCTTTGTCCTTCAGTATATAATCCTGAAACTCCCATGGGATGTGTTCATTCAACTGTCCAAAAGCAACATCATTTGTCTTGAATCGTTTTTGAATAAATTCGCCAAGATACCTCCGGGTGTAAATGTATGTTGACATGGAGCTTTTCGCCACATCAATACCGATTCTTGAGCGCATATCCTCTATATGCATATCAAGCCGTTTCAACAGAGTCATCTGGGTTTCTACACTTCCCTGCAAAAGCTCTTTGACAGCAGTTGCGTCAAAATCAATCTTACGTTCAACAAGTGAATCAAATGCAGAATTGACCGAAAGCAAGAGCCAGTCAATTTTCGCATTAATATCAACGGCTTCTTTACTTTTTCCATTCAGTCGGCTTTCTCTTGGATTCCATAACTCCGGAGTACATGATAGCTTACAACTGAATTGCGCCATCGTATTGTTTACCGTTATTCTCCCCATTATCGGAGCCTTTCCGAATTTGTCAAGACCGCTCTTTTTCAGGTAGAGCAACACCTTGAATTTTTCTACTTTCATACGCTTATTTTTTTAATGGCAAAATTACCTATTTCATAAGCGTCCTTTGATATGCAAAATGCTGACATACAGTGAATAATAGCCTCTGTGACAGTTTATTCATTGTTCGGCTAGTTACCTATTCCGTTCAGGTAACTGGACAACTAACACTCTGGTAACTGAACACCTGCAATATCCTGTCCATTTTTGCTTTACTTTATCTCAGCAAAAAACGGAACTACTACTCATATTCAACTGATTACGTTTTCCTTTCTCATCCCTTCATCTGCTTGCTTCCTGTATTCTGTTCCATTGTTCCCGCCACACCTTCGCCTGCATGGCCGTCGAATACGGAATGCCGATCGACGTGCTGGCCAAGATTCTCGGGCACTCGAACACCAACATGACGCGCCACTACGCCAAATTCTCCGAGACGGTCATCGGCCGCGCGATGGAGGCTTTCGGCGAGCGGCTGGCGTCGGCGGCTTCGGCCGAATAACAGGTCGTCGAGGTCTCGGACGGATCGACACGAGGAAAAGAAGATTACCCCGCCGTTGAGCACGAAGCCGGCTGCATACCGACTCCGACGGCACGGTAACGGAGCGAGCGGCCCTTATCGGGCCGCTCGCTTTGGTCGTTACGGAGACGGCGGCGAATCGCTCTTCGGCTGCGGCCGCGCGGGATGCGGGGACGCTGCGCGGGTGTCGCTCAGCGGCGACGCCGTACCGCCTCGGCAACTCGATTCCAGTCCTGCTCGAATCGGTCGCTCAGGCAGCATTCCAATTGAAATAGCGGCAGGGAGCGGGGATCGACTGCGCCCGAACGGATGCGCATCGCGTATTCGACGAGCTGCGACAGGGCGCAGCAGTCGCGTAGAGCGAGATACGGTGCCGCGCGGAAGCCGTCGCTGCGTACGGTCATCGATCCTTCGCGTCCTGCCAGCCGGACGATCGGCCGGTCGTCCTCCGCCGCATCGCCGTGCAGGATATAATCGTCGAGATTGAAATCCGACTCGGTGAAATCGAGGCGGAACGACCGCTCGTCGAGATAGGTCGCCCGATCGACCAGCACGTCGCGGACGTACCGTGCGAGGTCTAACGAAGGGTCCGTGCGGAAATCGTCGATCGGCCGGTCGACCACGCGGATCGGTAGGTCGGCCGCCGCGAGATCCAACGTGCCGACTTCGCACAACCGCCCGACGATCGTCGCTACATAGCGGGCATGGAGCTGTTCCGACACGCGGTCGCGCGCTTCGTCGCTCAGCGCGATCGGGCCTTTTCCGGTCTTCATGCGCCGTGCGCCTCCCGCACGCAGTCGATCGCCGCGAGACGTTCGTACTGCCCGCGCAGCTCGGCGACGATCTCGGTGTTGCAGCGCCGGACGATCCGCCGGAGCCGTGCAGCGTCTTCGGCCGTCAGTGCATAGCGCGCGATCGTCTCTTCGTCGATCGTCAGCGGCTCGTTCGCGAGAATCGCCTTGCGGCAGCGACACATCATGTAGTTCGGGAATTCGCTGACGATTTCTTCGACCGCCGTATCGAGGTCTTCGCTGTCGACCTCGCAGAGCGCCGTGCCCTCGGGCGAGCAGAACACTTCGCCGTGTTTACGGTACATTTCCTCGCGCTCCTTCTCCGTGCAGTAGACCGAGAAGCTGATAAGAAAGATCTGCCCTTTGGGCTCGAAGGAGGCGTAACGGGCGCAGAACTCGGGGATGGTATAGGTTTCATCGGGGAGGTCGCCACGCGAGAAATCCTCGGTCAGCGCGATGCGGAACTCCGTCTTCGGCGCGGCCTTGAAGAGGGCATAGATGTAGGGCGCCCGCTCGTACAGGGCCGTCAGGATCGAACGGATGTCCCGCCGGTAGTCGAGGTTCGGGGAATCGTCCTCGGTTTTCACGTCTTCATCGGTTTCGAGCAGGAGGAGTCTGGCCAGCTCGTCGGGGAGTGTCGTTGCCTTTTTCATTGTAATTTAAGTATCGGATTAGTTGTTCAGGGGTCGTATTAAGTGCAATTTGCGGAGTATATCGGAGCTGCCCCGCCACTCCGCCGCACAGCTCCGTGCGGCGGAGGCGACGTACCAGTACTCGTCAGTTACGGATCGCGGGGACCGTATGGGAAGGCAGCGACATCGCCATAACCTAAAACTTTTCAATGAAAAAGAAACAAGGCGATGCCGCCGCCTGTAAGATCGGCGGAGCGTGAAAGGCGACCGAACCGTTGCGGGCAAAAGCGTTGCGGACGAAGGCGTCGTGCCTGCATACCGATTCCGCCGGCTGACGGTTCGGCAGGTGAAGTTCGTATATTTTATTGTATTCAGGGCGGGACGGCGCATAACGTTCTGAGCGATGGATCATGCGCCCGCAGAGAAAAGAAAAAGGGGCGCGGTGTCAGCCCCTCACTACAGGTCTTGGAGTACCTATCAAAAGAAGCTGTCTTGCGCCCCAGCCGTGTCCCACCCATAAAAAAGTGGGACATAACTGGGACTGACAACTATTATACCTTTTGATAAACATCCTCCGAAGAGGTCTCCAAGTTCATAGTGAGGTATAAAGAGTTGTTTACCCTTTATAATGTTATGTCCGTCGGCTATGCCGAGTCGTGATAATTCGTTGCATCATTCTTGCTTTTTTCGGTTCGTTCCCGGGCAGCCTGTGCTGCCCCTCTACAACTGAACCGCGTCAAGGAATCCTAAGCAAATATACGAAAGATTTTCGAATCAAACCCGATAGAGCCGTGTATTTCTGGAAAAATATCGCTAATTTTGTGAATATGAAGAGCGATATCACGTTTTTGCCCGAACGCAAGCAGCGCGACCTGCACGAACTCGTCGCATTGATCCGCGAGGAGATCAGGGATGTCGTAATGATTATCCTTTACGGCAGTTATGCGAAGAACACCTACGTCGATCTGGACGAGCGGCACGATTTCGGGGTGCGCACCTACTACATGAGCGACTACGACCTGCTGGTCGTTACGCAGCGGCGGCTGGGTGTCAGGGAGGCGACGGTCAATGCACGGATCAAGGAGCGTTTTTCGGCCGGCAAGGGCGAGTTCCAGACCTATCCGCAGCTTATCAACGAAAGTTTCACCAAACTCAACCATGCGCTCTCCGAGGGGCGATACTTCTATGTCGAGATCGTAAATCAGGGCATCCTGCTCTATAATTCGGCGAAAGAGGAGCTGGCGACGCCGCGAAAGCTGGACTACAACGAATTGTCGAGAATGGCGCAGGAGTATTACAATAAAAAATTTACACGAGGAGAGAGATTTTTATATCATGCCCGGATAGATTACGACGACAAAGAATATGTTGAATGTTCATTCTTTTTGCATCAGGCAGCCGAGTATTTTATAAAGACGATCCCCTTGGTGTATAGTCTGTACGGCTACAAGGAGCACGACCTGCATTTCCTCTGCGAGCGGAGCAAGCCGTTCACGACGGAACTCGCGAACGTCTTTCCGTGCGACTGCGAGGAGGAAAAACGCCTGTTCGAGCTGCTGCGTGCCGCCTATATCGAGGCGCGTTACAACGATAAGTTCGTCGTAACGAAGGCCGACATCGACGCTCTGCTGCCCAAGATCGAGCTGCTGCGCGATGTGGTCGAACGGGTCTGCAACGAGCGGCTGGCCTACTACGACAGCCGGATCGAGAAATAGCCCCCCTTATGACGCAGAAACAGGCCATACAGCTCTTCGAGCAGCGGAAGGTGCGTACCGTGTGGGACGACGATGCGGGGAAATGGTACGTTGCCATTGTGGATGTCGTTGCCGTATTGACCGACAGCATCGACGCCGCAGCCTATTGGCGTAAACTGAAACAGCGGTTGAAGGCGGAAGGGAACGAAACCGTGACAAGTTGTCACGGTTTGAAAATGCCTGCTGCCGACGGGAAGATGCGCATGACGGACGTGGCCGATACGGAACAGCTTTTTCGTTTGATTCAGTCGATTCCTTCTCCGAAAGCCGAACCGTTCAAGCTGTGGCTGGCGTCGTTGGGGCGCGAGAGGCTGGAAGAGCTGGACGACCCCGAACTCGGTATCGACCGGATGCTGGAATACTACCACCGCAAAGGATACTCCGAGAACTGGATTAACCAACGCCTGAAATCCATCGAAGTGCGTAAGGAGCTGACCGATGAGTGGGAGCGGCGCGGCATCAAGCGAGGACAGGAGTTCGCCACGCTGACCGACATCATCACGCAGGGCTGGTCGGGCATGACGACGCGGCAGTACAAGCGATACAAAGGATTGAAAACGGAAAGTCTGCGCGACAACATGACGAATTTGGAGTTGGTGCTGAACATGCTCGCCGAGGCGACGACGACCGAAATTTCCAAAGAGCGTCGTCCGCGCACGTTTGCAGCCAACCGGATCGTGGCGGCACAGGG
>OOCH01001991.1_pt1 | contig 14057 bp, 10 predicted proteins | sample 1671641 | NCBI WGS metagenome assembly OOCH01 (sample SAMN06348177, study PRJEB24527) | human gut metagenome | biome: human gut; feature: ankylosing spondylitis patient; material: feces | host: Homo sapiens | place: China | collected 2015-10
CCGCCGGTCGTCCCGGCCATAGCCGAGGCGGTCGATCGCCGCGGCCACATCCGGCTGCTCGCCGAGGTGCGCATAAGCATCCTCCAGCACATCGTCCAGCACGCGGTCCCGCAGGAGCTGCATCTCATATTCCTCTGCCACGCGGAAATCCGGCGGCAGATCCATCGTGTGCGCATAACGGCGCAGAATGTTCGCACAAAAAGCGTGAACGGTCGAGATCTGTGTCAGATAGATGCGCGTGAGTTGGCGCTGGAGGTGGCGGTTTTCCGGCTGCACGGCCAGCCGCTCGGAAAGCGCGGCGAAAATTTTGGCGCGCAGCTCCGCCGCAGCGGCGTTCGTATAGGTGATAATGAGAAAATCGTCGATGTTCGCGCCGTCCGCAATCTTGCGGAGCAGACGGTCGATGAGGACGCGCGTCTTGCCGGAACCGGCCGCGGCAGAGACGAGCAGCGCGCCGCCCTCGTTTTCAACGACTGCCTGTTGGGCCTTCGTCAGTGTGACCGGCATGATCGAGCCTCCTTTCTACCTCCTGCCAGAAGCGCTCCGGCTTCACAGCGGCGATATACCGTTTGTGGATCGCGCAGAGATCCTGATGACAGGCGCCCTGATAGTCGCAGTACTGGCAGCTTGAAGCCATCGGCCCGCGAATCAGCGGGTCAGGCGCGACCACGCCGGAGAGCATCGCATCGGTCATCTCCTCGAGTGACTGCGCGACGAAGCGCTCCATCTGCGCAAACTGTTCGCGGGTGGCGAGATCGCCCGTAAGGCCGCTCTTTTTGACCTGCACGGGCAGATATTCGGGCACTTCGCCGTGCTCCATCGCCTGAAGCACCGCGTCGTCCGCGAGGACGAGGCCCTTGCGGCGCTTTTTCTTCTGGCGCAGCACCTGAATGTCCTCCGGCGATTCGCCGGGATCGACGCGCTCCATGTCCGAACGGCTCGGCACATAGAGCACGCCCGCCGGGATCAGCGGCTTTCCATAGCGCTGCGCGCCGTATTTGCGGAGGGCGAAGAGATAGATCAGCATTTGCAGTCCCTCGCCCTCGAGAATCGAGGCATAGTCAAATTCCTTACGCCCCGTTTTATAGTCGATGACGCGGTAATAGGCCGCGTTTCCGGCGTCGAGCAGGTCGACCCGGTCGACAAATCCGGTGATGAGGCTGCTTCCCTTTTGCCCGCGCACCTCGACCGGCGGCAGCGCGCCGCCGCGCATGAACGAAAGCTCGGTGTCGACGGGCCGGAAATCGGAATTACGAAGCTCACGCCCGACATCGGCCACAATTTCACGTACCTCTCGCCGGCTGCGGGCAAAGAGATAGGCAAAACGCGCGCCGCGCGATGCCAGATCCGGCAGCCACGTCTCCGCGTAGGCACGGATATGGCGCTCCGCGATGGCGGCGAGTTCCGTTTCGCCGACGGCAGAGAAGCCGCCCTGCGCCATCACGTCACGGACGGTCTGCTCCAGCACATAGTGGACGAACGTGCCGAAGACCGGCGCGTCAAAACGTACCTGCTTCCACGGTTCGGATTTTAGCCCATATTGCAGGAAATATTGATATTTACAGGCCGAAAATTTATCAAGCTTCGAGGCCGAAAGGCGGATCTCAGCGCCGTAAAGGCCGCGCACACGCGCAGGATCGAGCGGTGAAAAATCGAAGCGGCTGCGCGATTGCAGCTCCCACGCGACTTGAAGCAGCGCCGGATGTGCTGAGAGCAGCTCCGTCCGCTCCTGCCGGACGAAGGAGGCCGCAGCTGTCGCAGCGTCCGGCAGGTAGGGATAGTCCTCGTCGCGCAGAATCGGGTGCTGCGGGAAGAGGCGCTCCGTCCGTTCGAGCAGATAGGACGGCTGTCCGCCGCCGGTTGAAAGGACAACTTGCTCCGTCACGGCGCAGAGGGCCGCATAGATCCAGCCAAGCTCGCGTTCGAGCCTTGCCTCGTTTGCGGGCGCGACCTCGAGTCCAAGGCTCAGCAGGCGCGTACGCTCCTCGTCGGAGAGCAGGCCGCCGGGCATCTGGAACGAGGGGAATTTTCCTTCCTCCGCGCCAAGCAGGAGCAAATACTTCGTCTGCCGGTGCCGCATGGCGGGCAGCGGGCCGAGCTGCACCTCGTCGGCCATCGCCGGGATCGTGCCGATCTGGTAGCAGCCGAGCAGGAGGTCGTAGAGCTGCAAAAATGCCTCGTGCTCCATACGCTGTCCGCCCGCGATCTGCCAGAGCTGTTCGAGCGCCTGAAGCAGATATTCATAGAGCTGCTGCACCTGCTGCGCACGCTGTGGCTGCTGCTCCGCCGTCAATCGGGTACTCTGCTCCGCAAGCGTCTGGGCCAGGCCGGTATCCGTTATAAACCGTGCGACAGCCTCCACCTGCGCGGCGACAGTATCCGCCTCGCGCAGCGTGCGGCGCAGCGCGGCCAGCGGCGAGATCGCCGCGGCACGGTAGGATTCCAGCGCTGCAAGTATTTCACGATCCTCATCCGTCCACGGTTCACCGAAGCCGCGCGGATGGAACGTCAGCTCCCGTTCCCACGCAGCGCCGTGCAAATCCCAGCGGAAGGCATAGCGCTCCAACTGGTCGGCGGCTTCACGCATGAGCGGCGAGAGCGGCGATTTGAGATAGTTGACGACCGGTTCATATTCATACCGCTCCGTCGCATGGAGCGCACTGCGCAGCGCGGCGACCATCGGACTCTGGAGCAGCGGCGTCGTCCCGGCAAAATAGGCCGGGATACCCGCGCGGATAAAGACAGAGCGCAGAACAGGCAGATAGGCGGCGGAGTCGGTCACGGCGACGGTGATCTCGCGGCAGCGAACGCCGGACTGCATCAGCCGCCGGACATAGGTTGCGGCGAAGCTGCACTCCTCCGCGATGCTCTCCGAGCGGTGCGTGAAGATGTGCGGCGCGTCTTCTTCATACGGCTCGCCGCTGCGGGAAAAGAGCACGGACAGCCAGCGCTGGACGTCCGGCGTGCGAACCGTACTTTCCGCGACGTGCTCCACCGTGACAGGCACGCGGAGCCGCGCGGCAAGCTTTTTCAGCGTCCGGGCGGTCTGCTCTGCCGCGGAGAAGACAGACTGCTCCTGCATCCCGGTCTGGAGCGTGAGCGTAATGTCCGCCTGCGGCAGGAGCGTCTGAAGAATTTGCAGCTGAACAGCGGTAAAATCGGAAAAACCGTCGAGGAAGAACGTCTTGTCCGAGGCATAGTCCGTTTCGAAGAGCTGGTCGTTCAGGCGATAGAGCCGCGTGACAGGGTCGCCGCGGCCCGTCTTGCATACAGCAAGATAGCTCTCGTAGAGCAGGCCCAGCTCTTGCAGCTTCTGCGCAAGCTGACCCTCAGAGCGCGCCGCCGCATCCAGCAGGGACTGCGGCGTGACGCAATAGGTCAGAAATTCCTCGATCGCAGCGGCAAGCTGCTGCAAAAAGGCGGGTTTGACCGCAGCGGAAGCGTAATATTTGAGGTTCGGGAGCACCTGCTGCGCGGCGAGATACATCGTGAGCAGCCGCCCGCCCTCGTCGAGATATTCCTCGCAGACGCCGCCGTAGATGGACGACACGCGGGAGGCGAGGCGCGTGAAGCTCAAAACTTCAGCATAGCGGCTGATCGTGTCACCGCCCGCGCGGCAGAGCGCGCGCTCGGTCTCGTGGGAATATTGTTCCGGGACGATCAGGATATTGCCGCCTTTTCCCGCCTCCGCCCGCGCGCGGACGGCGCAGAGCAGCGCAGCGGACGTCGCCAGGCGGTCCGCGCCGCAGAGCAGTGTCAGCATCCGGCGTCTCCCCTTTCCAGTCGTATTTTGTCCATTATATCATCTCGGGCGAAAAAAGGGAAGCGCGCGGAAAGCGGTTGTATTTTGCGGAAAGACATGCTATGCTTATCCATGATCAAGCACAAAAGCAGGCAAAACAATGAAATACGCACTGAAAAACGCCGTCATTCTGGACGGCACAAAGGATATGGAGCCGCTGCGCGGGCAGAGCGTCCTCGTTGAGGGCGAAACGATCGTGGGATTGGCGCCCGCAGGAAGCGATCCGATGGGCTTTGAGCCGGTCGATTTGACCGGAAAATCCGTTCTGCCGCTCCGATTCACGATGTCGCATGACGCTGCCGTCCGGGCGGAAAGCTACCGCGCGGCGGCGTCCGCCGTCGAGGCCGAGCTGCAGCAGGGAAGAGACGTTGCGATGGTCAACCTCGGTGACGTCGCCCTCTTCGCTACGGCGTATTACATCTTCGCGGAGATCGAGCGGGACGGGTTTCCGGCCAGAATGCTCCCAGGCGTGACGAGCGTCGCCGCCGTGGCGGCCCGCCTCGGGCAGAGCCTGACCGAGATGGAGCAGCCGCTCCACATCCTTCCGGCGAGCTGCGATCTGGATGCGGCGCTGGCCCTCCCGGGCACGAAGGTGCTGATGAAATCCGGCTCCGCCATCCACGAGACCGTTGCAGCGCTGGGGCGCGCGGGTCTGTTGAAGCGGGCCTCGATGGTCGCCGACTGCGGCCTGCCCAGCGAGCGGGTCTTCCGCGATCTGCGGGAGATCCCGGAAAATGTCAGCTATTTTGCCACCATTCTTGTCCGATCGGAGTGAGCCTATGCAGCAAAATCTTCCGCGTCTGATCCTCGCCGGGACGAACAGCGGCTGCGGCAAGACGACCGTGGCCTGTGCCGTTTTGCAGGCGCTCGTGAACCGCGGCCTTTCAGTCGCCGCCGCGAAATGCGGCCCCGATTATATTGACCCGATGTTCCATAGCCGCATCATCGGGGCCAAAAGTTCGAATCTCGATCCGTTTTTCTTCGACGAAAATACGCTTCGCTTCCTCCTCGCGCAGAATGCCTCCGGCTGTGATGTCACGGTCATTGAGGGCGTCATGGGCTATTACGACGGCCTCGGCCTGACCAGTACGCGCGCCAGCACCTACGAACTCGCGCAGAAGACGGTCTCGCCCGTGGTCCTCGTTGTGAACGCGCGCGGCGCGGCACTCTCGGTGCTGGCGTCGGTACGCGGCTTTCTGGACTTTCTGCCGGACGACCGCATCTGCGGCGTCATCCTCAACGGCTGCACCGCGATGACCTACGCGCCGCTCGCGCGTGTGCTGGAAGACCGCCTTGGCGTCAAGGCGTGCGGCTTTCTGCCGAATCTGCCGGACTGCGCGCTGAAAAGCCGCCATCTCGGCCTTGTGACTGCGGCGGAGGTCGCAGATCTGCGCGAAAAAATGCGGCGCCTCGCCGCTAAGGCCGAGCAGACGATCGATCTGGACGCGCTGCTGACCATCGCGCGCGAAGCGCCAGCGCTGGACGTTGTGCCGCCGACGCTTCCGGCGCCCGGCGCACCGGTGCGCATCGGTGTTGCGCGGGACAATGCGTTCTGCTTTTACTATGAAGACAGCCTCGGCCTGCTCCGGACGGTCGGCGCGGAGCTTGTGCCGTTTTCTCCGCTCTCTGACAGCGCCTTGCCCGCCGGACTCGACGGCCTCTATCTCGGCGGCGGCTATCCGGAGCTCTATGCCGCGCAGCTGAGCGAAAATCGCTCCATGTGCAGCAGCGTCCGCGCCGCGCTGGAGGCGGGGCTGCCCTGCATTGCCGAATGCGGCGGCTTTATGTACCTGACAGAGGCTATCGGGGAGCATCCGATGGTGGGCTTTCTGCCGGGGCGCTGCTTCGACGCCGGGAAGCTCGCACGCTTTGGCTACGTCACGCTGACGGCCGAGCGGGACAACCTGCTCTGCCGCGCGGGCGGATCCATCCCTGCACACGAATTCCACCACTGGGATGCGGAGCAGACCGGAGACGCCTTCACGGCGGCGAAGCCCTTCGGCCGCAGCTGGCCGTGCGTCTTCGCCATGGACACCCTCTACGCGGGCTATCCGCATTTCCATTTTTACGCGAATCCATCCTTTGCCGTCCGCTTTCTGGACGCATGCCGAAAGGGGAAACACCATGCTGGAACAGATCAGACCGATGGACATTGAGCGCCGCAGCTTCGAGATCATCACCGAGCTGCTGGGAGACCGTAAGCTCGACCCTGAAAACGAGCTCGTCATCAAGCGCGCCATCCACACGACTGCCGACTTTGACTATGCCGACAATCTCGTCTTCTCCGACCACGCGGTCACGAAGGGGATCGAGGCGCTGCGCGCCGGCTGCGACATCGTCACCGATACGCAGATGGCGAAGGCCGGCATCAACAAGACCATTCTGGCCTCCCTCGGCGGGGAAGTCCACTGCTTCATGTCCGATCCGGACGTAGCCGCGGAGGCAAAAGCGCGCGGCGTCACCCGCGCCATCGTCTCGATGGAGCGGGCCGCACAGCTGCCGAAGCCCTGCATCTTTGCCATCGGCAACGCGCCGACGGCCCTTGTCTCGCTCGAGGCCCTGATGGAAGCGGACAAGCTGCACCCGGCGCTCATCATCGGCGTGCCGGTCGGCTTCGTCAACGTCATTGAGAGCAAGGAGCTCGTCATCGCGAACTGCCGCGCGCCCTATATCGTCGCGCGCGGGCGCAAGGGCGGCAGCAATGTCGCCGCCGCGATCTGCAACGCGATGCTCTACCAGATCCGGCGCTGAGATGGAAGAATACGTCATCAAGGACGGAAAAAAGCTCCGTCTCGGCTATACGACCGGCTCCTGCGCGGCTGCTGCGGCAAAAGCTGCGGCGTGGATGCTCCTGACCGGCCACGAAAAACGAACCATCGATCTGCTCACGCCAAAGGGCGTCTCCCTGACGCTGGACGTGCTTGAGATCACGAGAACCCCCGATACCGTCTCCTGCGCCATCCGCAAGGACAGCGGCGACGATCCGGACGTCACGCACGATACCCTCGTGTTTGCAGCCGTCCAACGCACGGAAACACCCGGCGTCACGATCGACGGCGGCGCGGGCGTGGGCCGCGTGACGAAGCGCGGGCTCGACCAGCCGGTCGGCGCTGCGGCCATCAACTCCGTCCCGCGCCGCATGATCCGCGAAAACGTCGAAGAGGTCCTGCGCCTGTGCGATTATCGCGGCGGCCTGGCCGTCATGATCTCTGTGCCGGAGGGCGAGGCGCTCGCAAAAAAGACCTTCAACCCCCGCCTCGGCATTGTCGGCGGCATTTCCATCCTCGGTACGACCGGCATCGTCGAGCCGATGAGCGAGCAGGCCCTCGTCGACACCATCCATGTCGAGCTGCGGCAGCGTCGGGCGAACGGCGCGGACTATGTCCTGTTCACGCCGGGCAACTATGGCGCGGATTTCATCCGCGCGTCCATCGGCCTCGACCCGCGCACCGCCGTTTTGACCAGCAATTTCATCGGCGACGCGCTGGAGCATTGCCGTACGCTCGGCTTCTGCGGTGCGCTGCTCGTCGGGCACATCGGCAAGCTCGTGAAGCTCGCGGGCGGCATGTGGAACACACACTCGAAGTGCGGCGACTGCCGCATGGAGCTCATCGCGGCGCATGCCGCCGCCCTCGGCCTCCCGCCCGCGCGCGTGGAGGAGGTGCTGGACTGCGCGACGTGTGACGATGCGCTCCGCATCCTGAAAGAAGAACAGTTATATGACGCGGTGCTGGCCCGCCTCGCGGAGCGCATCGAGTTTCATCTTGCGCACAAGTGCGGCGAGATGGCCGCCGGCGCGATCGTATTTTCCAAAGAATATGGCCTCCTGTGCCGGACCAGCCGCGCGCAGGAGCTGCTGGGAACCATTATGGAGGGATAACTATGGTACATTTTGTCGGCGCCGGGAGCGGCGCACCGGACCTCATCACCGTGCGCGGCGCGCGGCTGCTCGGCGAGGCAGACGTCGTGATCTACGCCGGTTCGCTCGTCAATCCAGCGCTGCTGGACGGCACGAAGCCGGGCTGTGAGATCCACGACAGCGCGAAAATGACGCTGGAGGAGGTCATTGCCGTCATCCGTCAGGCCGAGGCCGAGGGCAAGACCACTGTACGTCTCCATACCGGCGACTCGAGCATCTATGGCGCTGTGCGGGAGCAGTTTGACGCGCTGGAAAAGCTGGGCATCGACTATGATGTCTGCCCCGGCGTCAGCGCCTTCTGCGGGGCCGCCGCGGCGCTCCGGGCAGAGTATACGCTCCCGAACGTCAGCCAAACGGTCATCATCACCCGCGCCGCCGGACGCACACCCGTGCCGGAGCGCGAGTCCATCCGCGCCCTCGCGGCCCACCACGCCACCATGGTCCTCTTCCTCAGTACGTCGCTGACAAAGCAGCTTCAGGCCGACCTGCTCGCGGGCGGCTACGAGGCGGAAACGCCGGCCGCCGTCGTTTACAAGGCGACGTGGCCAGAGGAGAAGATCTTCCGCTGCACCGTCGGCACGCTGCACGATACTGTCACGGCCAACGGCCTGACGAAGACGTCGCTGATCGTGGTCGGCGGCTGCCTCGGGGGCGACTATCTCCGTTCGCTGCTCTACGACCCCTCGTTCACGACCGAATTCCGCGAGGCCACAAAATGAACATTGCGATTTTCGCTTACAGCCGTACTGGATGCAAAACGGCGCGGCGTATCTGTATGGCGCTGCCGGAGGCGGAAACGCTTTGTTATGCGGTGCCGCGGCTGGCGGAGCCGGGATTTCTGCCGCTGGAAAAAACGGTCTATGGCGCGGCGTTTTCGGAAATGGACGCGCTGATCTTTGTCGGTGCGGCTGGGATCGCGGTGCGGGAGATCGCACCCTATGTCCGCGACAAACGGACGGATCCGGCGGTGCTCGGCCTCGACGAGCGGGCGAATTTCGTCATTCCGCTGCTCTCCGGGCACATCGGCGGGGCCAATGCGCTCGCCCGCAGGCTTGCCGCAGCGCTCGGCGCGACCGCCGTCGTTACCACGGCGACGGACGTGAACGGCAAATTTTCTGTCGACACCTGGGCGGCGGAGCACGGCTGCGCAATCTCCGATATGGGGGGCGCCAAACAGATTTCAGCGGAAATTTTAGAGCATTCTGTTCCGGTTTGCAGCGATTTTCCGATTCAAGATCCGCTGCCGGACGGGCTGGTTCTGGGCGAGTCCGGCGAGCTCGGCATCTATGTCGGTTATCGGTGTTCTGCACCGTTTATGCACACGCTGCGCCTTGTGCCGCGCGTGCTGCGCGTTGGAGTCGGCTGCCGGAAGGGCATCTCGAGGGAAGCCGTCGAGGCAGCTATTCAAACGGCGTTTGCGAGCCATGACTTAGATTTGAATGCGGTGAAGGGCGTCTATTCCATCGACTTAAAGCGGCAGGAGGCGGGGCTGCTCGCCGCCTGCGAAGAGCATGGCTGGTCCGCGACATTCTATACAGCGGAAGAATTGCGGGCTGTGACGGGGGAGTTCACCGAATCTCCCTTCGTGCAGGGGGTGACAGGCATCGGCAACGTCTGCGAACGGGCGGCGATGCTGGGCGCGGAGCGGCTTCTGGTTCGGAAGTGTGCGGGAAACGGCGTGACCATTGCGGTCTCGGCGGAAACATGGGAGGTAGACTTTGGGTAAGGTATTTATCGTGGGCATCGGCCCCGGAAATGAGGAAAACAGGACTATTCGTGCCGACCGGGCGCTGGAAGCGTGTGATGTGATCGCCGGTTACCCGGTCTATGTCGATCTGGTGAAGGACCGCTATCCCGGCAAGGAGCTGGTCTCCACGCCGATGACGCAGGAGGCCAGGCGCTGCCAGATGGCGCTCGACCTCGCGAAGAGCGGGAAAACCGTGGCGCTCGTCTGCTCCGGCGACAGCGGGATCTACGGCATGGCCGCGCTGGTCTATGAACTGCGCGGCGAGAACAGCGAGCCGGAGGTCGAGGTCGTCCCCGGGCTGACCGCCGCGTGCAGCGGCGGCGCGGTGCTCGGCGCGCCGCTGACGCATGATTTCGCGGTCATCAGTCTGTCCGACCGGCTGACGCCTTGGGAGACCATTGAAAACCGGCTGCGCTGCGCGGCGGAGGGCGACTTTGCCATTGCGATCTACAACCCGGCGAGCCACAGCCGCCCCGACCACTTAAAGCGCGCGTGCGACATTTTGCTGCGCGTCCTGCCGGAGGAGCGCCTCTGCGGCATTGTCCGCAACATCGGACGTGAGGGGCAGAGCAGCCGCATTCTGACGCTCGGCGAACTGCAAGCGGCGGATGTCGATATGTTCTGCACCGTGTTTGTTGGAAATTCGTCCACAAAGGTCGTAAACGGCGCGCTCATCACGCCGAGAGGATACCGGAATGTATAAAATTTGCGTGTTCGGCGGCACGACCGAGGGCCGCGAACTGGTGGAATTTCTGAATGCGCAGCCGTGCGAGGTCACGGCCTGTGTGGCCACGGAATATGGACAGGCGCTGCTGCCCGAGGCAGAGCGGCTGACCGTTTCGGCCCGCCGGCTGCCGGCCGATGAGATCAAGGCGCTCTTGACGGACAGACATTTTGACCTCGTGATCGACGCGACGCACCCCTACGCGGCGTCGATCACGAAGAGCATCGCCCGCGCGTGCGCCGAGACCGGTGTGGAGCGCTGGCGGCTGCTGCGCGGCGCGTCGGATGCGCCGGAGGATGCCGTTTTTGTCGAAAGCACCGAAAAAGCGATCGAATTTTTGAATCAAACAGAGGGGAACATCCTGCTCACCACCGGGAGCAAGGAATTGAAAGCATACAGTCAGATCAAGGACTTTGCGGAACGCGTCTATGCGCGCGTGCTGCCGCTGGAGGACTCGCTCGTGCTTTGCCGTGAGGCGGGCGTCAAGGCGGCGCATATTCTGGCAATGCAGGGGCCATTCTCAGAGGAGATGAACACGGCGATGCTGCGCGCCATCGGCGCAAAATGGCTGGTGACGAAGGACGGCGGGGCCGCGGGCGGCTTCGCGGAAAAGGCGGCAGCCGCCGCGAAGACCGGCGTGCGCCTTCTGGTCATCGGACGGCCCGCAGAGGCGGACGGGATCGGACTTTCAGAGACGGTCGCGAGACTCTGCGCGCGGTTTTCGTTTGGGCGCGTGCCGCATGTTTGCGTTGTGGGCATTGGGCCCGGCAGCGAGGCGGCGCAGACGGGCGAGGTCCGTGCAGCGATCGAGCATACGGACTGCCTGATCGGCGCGGCACGGATGCTGGAGGTAGCGGCCCGGCCCGGTCAGCTGCGCGTCGCGGCCATCGCGCCGGACGCGATCGCGGCGGCCATTGCGGCGCACCCGGAATGTTCGAATTTTACGGTCCTGATGTCCGGGGATACGGGATTTTTCAGCGGCACGAAGAAACTGCTCCCGCTGCTGCCGAATTGTCATGTCCGCGTGTTGCCGGGGTTGAGCTCGATGAGCTATCTCTGCGCGCGGCTCGGGAAGCACTATGAGGAGGCCGTGCCGGTCAGCCTGCATGGGCGGGAACACGACATCGCGGCCGATGTGCGCGCACAGGAAACGGTCTTCGCGCTCGTCGGCGGCGAGGGCGGCATGGCGAAGCTCTGCGCGCGGCTCGTGGATGCGGGCCTTGGCGCGGTGCGCGTCAGCGTCGGCGAGCGGCTGAGCTACCCGGACGAGAAGATCACCTGCGGGACGGCGGCAGAGCTGGCATCGCGGGAATTTGACAAGCTCAGCGTGGCGCTGATCGAAAATCCGGCCCCGGATGCGGTCGTGACGCACGGGCTGCCCGACGAGGTATTTTTGCGGGAGATGGATCCGGCGCACGTTGTGCCGATGACAAAAAGCGAGGTGCGCGCCGTCTGCCTTTCCAAGCTGGCGCTGACGGAGCGCGCGGTCTGCTGGGATGTCGGTGCGGGCACCGGTTCGGTCTCCATTGAGATGGCTTTGCAGGCGAAGCGCGGACGCGTGTACGCCGTGGAACGACAGGAAGATGCGCTGGCGCTGCTGGCGCGCAACAAGGCGGCGTTTTCCGCCGGGAATCTGGAGATTGTCTCCGGGACGGCCCCGGCGGCGTGCGAGGCGCTCCCGGCGCCGACGCATGTGTTCCTCGGCGGGACCGCGGGAAATTTGAACGGGATATTGGACGCCGCACTGCGGAAGAATCCGCACGTCCGCATCGTGGCGACGGCGGTGACGCTGGAGTCTGTGGGGGCGCTGGCGGCGCGCATGGCGGACTTTGAAAAGGCGGAATGCGTCAGCCTGCAGGCGGCCCGTGCGCGGACGGCCGGAAGCTATCACCTGATGCAGGGACAGAACCCTGTGTATATTTTCACGATGCAAAACAGGAGGGAACAGGCATGAAATGGTCCCTATTCGCACTTTGCATCGGATTTTGCATCGATCTGCTGATCGGTGATCCGCACGGCCTGCCGCATCCGGTGGCCGCGATCGGACATCTCATCTCACTGCTGGAACGGCTGTTCCGCCGCCTTTTTCCGAAGACGCCCGGCGGCGAGCGGGCCGCCGGAGCCTGTATCTGGATCCTGACGGCACTGATCGCTGCGGCCCTTCCGGCGCTGCTCCTCTGGGGCTGCGCGCGCGTGAGCGTCTGGCTGCGGCTGGCGGTGGAGAGCGTGATGTGCGGACAGATCCTCGCGGCGAAGTCGCTGCGGGACGAGAGCATGAAGGTCTATGCGGCGCTGAAGCATGGGAGTCTGGACGAGGCCAGACAGGCCGTGTCCATGATCGTCGGACGCGACGTGGCGCGCCTGGATGCGCGCGGCGTGATGCGCGCGGCGGTGGAGACCGTGGCGGAGAACACGTCGGACGGCGTGATCGCGCCAATGCTGTTTCTGGCGATCGGCGGCGCGCCGCTCGGGTTTTTCTACAAGGCCGTGAACACGATGGATTCGATGCTTGGCTATGTGGAGCCGCCGTACAAGGACATCGGACTTGTGCCTGCGCGGATGGACGATGTGTTCAATTTTATCCCCGCGCGGCTGTCGGCGCTGCTGATGCTGGCGGCGGGGGCGCTGCTGCAGCTGGATGTGAAAAACGGCTGGAAGATCTTCCGCCGGGATCGCTGCAAGCATGCGAGCCCGAACTCGGCGCAGACGGAATCGGTCTGCGCGGGACTGCTGGGGCTGCGGCTGGCGGGCGATGCGTGGTACCACGGGGTGCTGCACAAGAAGGACTATATCGGCGACGCGAAGCGGGAGATCGAACTGGAGGACATCCCGCGTGCGGGGCGGCTGATGTATCTGACGGCGGTTCTGGCGCTCGTGGTGTTCGGCGCGGGGAAAGCGCTGTTGATCGTTCTGTGAATTTTGAGGAAATGCGATGCTTTATGGAGTCAAAAACCCGCATGGCGGGGACCGATACGGCGATGGGAGCGCGCTTGACTTTTCGGCGAACGTGAGTCCGCTCGGCACGCCGAAGTGTGTGACCGAGGCGATTGAACGGGGCCTGCCTGAGCTCTACCGCTATCCCGATCCCTACTGCCGGGCACTTGTGCAGGCGATCGCGCGCTATGAAGGGGTGCCGGGAGAATTCATTCTCTGCGGGAACGGCGCGTCTGAGCTCATCTACGCCTATTGCGAGGCCGCGCGGCCAGGGCGCGCGATGGAGCTCGCGCCGACATTTTCGGAGTATTCGCTGGCTTTGCAGCGGAGGGGCTGCGGGGTCGTGCGCTTTGCGCTCAGTCAGGAGGAAAAGTTTGACTTGCAGGAGCGCTTTCTGGCGCGTCTTGCGCGCGAAAAGATCGATGCGCTGTTCCTCTGCAATCCGAATAACCCGACGGGACGGCTGATCGCGGGCGGGCTGCTGGAAAAGATCCTGCGTGTCTGCCGAGAGAACAACATTGCGCTGTTTGTCGACGAGTGCTTTTTGAGCCTGTCGGACGGCGGCACCGATCTGACGCCGTTTTTGCGGGAGTTTCCGCAGCTTTTTGTTCTCAAGGCCTTTACGAAGAGCTTTGGTATGGCGGGGCTGCGGCTGGGGTACGGCTTGAGCGCGGATGGGGCCTTGCTGCGGAAGATGTCGGCGGCGGTGCCGCCGTGGAATGTCTCGGCGCTTGCACAGGCGGCGGGCGTCGCCGCGCTGGGCGATGCGGAATTTTTGGAGAGGAACCGCGCGGTCATCCGCGCGGAGCGCCCGCGGCTCGAAGAACGGCTGCGGGAGCTTGGCTTCTGGGTGTGTCCGTCGCAGGCGAATTACATTCTGTTTCGCGGTGAGGCGGGCTTGGCGGATCGGCTGCGCGAGCGCGGCGCTGCG
>OOCH01002001.1_pt1 | contig 13990 bp, 7 predicted proteins | sample 1671641 | NCBI WGS metagenome assembly OOCH01 (sample SAMN06348177, study PRJEB24527) | human gut metagenome | biome: human gut; feature: ankylosing spondylitis patient; material: feces | host: Homo sapiens | place: China | collected 2015-10
TCCGCCCCGGCGATTTCGCGGGCTATGAAACCGCTGCCAGTATGTATGGCGGCGGCGCGGCGTTGGGGTATATTGTCATCGGGCTTTTGTCCTTTCTTTTGGGCGTGTGCGTGACTGTTCTGTGCTTCCGGCTTCGGCAGATAAATCGGGAGGACAGTCAGGATAGGGAAGACGAGGGGCGGCATGGAGCTGATTGAGAACCTGCTGCAACTGCTGACCACGTTCGTCGGCGCACTGCTTTCGGGCATATCCTACCGGAAAAGCGGACGACAGGCGTATTTTCTGCTGCTGTGCTTCTACGGCTGCTTTGCCCTTGGTTCGCTCTACTGGACGCTGTATCTGCTGCTGTTCGACACCACGCCGCGCGTCTTTTATGTGTCGGAGTTCGGCTGGGTGGCAAGCCTCATCTTCCTGCGCATTTTGCAGGCCACTCTGGCGGGAGCAGATGAGCGAGGCTTCCGCTGCCGCAGGGCGTGGCTCGCGCCTGCGTTCGGTGTGCCGCTGCTGGCGTTCTACTGCATCTTCGGGGATATTCTCTCCAACCTGATCTGGTGCGGCATGATGATATGGCTCTCCTTCTGCGCCATTCGTGGGCTTGTCTATACGAAAACGCAGACGGGCGCGGCGCGGAATATGCGGTACTTCCACATCGGCGTGCTGTGCTTTGCGTTCGCGGAGTATCTGCTCTGGACGGCGGGCTGCTTCTGGCCGGAAACCTCACCGGCAAGCCCCACCTTCTGGTGTGATATGCTGCTGACGCTTGCGATTCTGGGGCTGCTGCCCGCCACGAGAAAGGCGGTGGACGCATGACCTACATCGAAAACATCTTCCTCTGCATGGTATCTCCCCTGCTGGTGGCCGCTTTGTGCATGGGCAGGCGGCAGCTCCGCTTCTTCCTGTTCTGCATTGCCGGGATGGGGGTGTGCCTGCTTTCGGCCTATATCAACACCTTCCTCGCGGCGGTGTGTCAGGCGGACGCCCTTGCCGCCACGGCGGAGATTGCGCCGGTGGTGGAGGAAATGATGAAGCTGCTGCCGCTGGTGTTCTATCTTCTGGTATTCGAGCCGGAGGGGGATAAGATCAAGCCCGCCGCCATCACGGTCGCCCTCGCCTTCGCCACCTTCGAAAATGTGTGCTATCTGATCCAAAACGGCGCGGACCGCTTCTCCTTCATCTTCTTCCGTGGCTTCGGCACGGGCGCGATGCACGTCCTCTGCGGCTTGATCGTCGGCGGTGGCCTTGCATACACGTGGCAGCGGACGTGGCTGAAGATCGCAGGCACCTGTGGGCTGCTGGGCGCGGCCATCACCCTCCACGCCATCTATAATCTGCTCATCGCCTACGGCGGCGCGGCGCAGTATGTGGCCTACGCCCTGCCGGTGCTGCTGGTGGCGGCGGGAAAGCTGTCCGCTTTCCGCTTATCGCGGAGAAAATAACCGAACATTCCCTCCTTGAGAGCTGCTTTTTGGCGGCTCTCAAATTTTTTTGAAAAGTTTTGCGTTTTGGGTGAGAGTTTTTTCGATTTTTTGTACCTATATAAGTGAAAGGGTTTTTATCACAGTTCCAGACAAACCGGAAAGGGGGTTCAAACGATATGTACGATACCGCAAGACGGGTCGCACTCGTCAAGCAGCGGGTGCGGGAAAACACCCGCCGGAGGCAGCGGCGCGGCATCTATGGACTGAGCGCTATGTGTATGCTGCTGTTCGCGGCACTGATGCAGGCGGCGGGCACGGTCGTCGGGCCGGGGCAACCGGAAGCATGGGGCGTGTTCGGCGCGATGCTGCTGCGGGAGGACGCGGGCGGTTATGTGCTGGTAGGCGTTGTCTCCTTTGCCGCGGCGGCAGCGTTCACCGCGCTGTGCTTCCGGCTCAGAAACAGAGAAAACCAGAAAAAAGGCGGGGCGGACAAACCGAACCGACACGAACAGGAGGAGAAAAGCCAATGAAAAAACGAATACTTAGCATACTGCTCGTCTGCTGCATGGTGCTGACCATGCTGCCGACAGCGGCGTTTGCAGCGGTGAGCGATTCGCTGGGCAACACACCCAAGGAAAATCAGGCGATTTTGGAGCAGCTCTCCGCCCTGACCGGCGGTAGCAGCGACCAGGTGCTTTCCATGCTGAACGCTTTGGGGCTGCTGGATGAAGACGGCAATTTCAAGGTGGATCAAACCATCACGCTGGACGGCCAGGTGTTGACACTGGCGGCTGTCATGGAGCTGCTGGAAAATCCCGCCACGAATCTCACCCGTATAGCCGACGTGGATGGGACTCCGGTGGCGCTGGGCGATTTGAAGACCATGATCCAAATCGAACAGGAGCTGCAGCGGATCAAGGACACCTATTTCTCCGGCAGGGAGTTTACCGGGGAAGCACTGGAGAATCTCAATAGCCTGATGGAGCAGCTGGAGCTGCAGGGCATCAGCTTGCGGTATTCCGCCTCTGCCACAAAGCCTGAGGGCGTTGAGACGGTGGATATGCGCGGCATGATGAGCCAAACGCTGGGGAATCTCGCAAACAACACCTGGAACTCCGGGCCTTTTACTGTATACAGAGGAAAACCGGCCGGCTTTTCCTACCGCATTCAAAAAGGCCAGCTCAGCGATTATATCACCAATGTGGAGGTCTCGATAGGCGCGGTGAGTGGGGTCGAGCAAAGCGACGGGTCCTACAGGCTGACCTATGCGGTAGACGGCTACAGTTTAGGTGGTCAGAAAATCACTGTCAAGGTTCAAACCAAAGGAGGGAACCCAGCCTGGCTCGAGAATTCTTATTCCTATGGCGACCTGCTGGGGATGATTGAATTTTACGATGCGGAAAATCTGGTGTTCTATGACGGCGCCAGCTATGCCGACCACTGTCAGCTCAAGCTAATAAAGACGGTTGGCGTCCCCACAATACAAACATCAATGACCGCGCCGAACTATGAGGAAAGATACGAAAGTACAGACACAATACAGGGGGATATGTATATTCCTTTGCTGGCAGATGAATACACTACAGCCCTCGGTGCCAACAATCCGGACTTCGTTGCGCTAAGCGATACCATCAGAATTCTGGATAGCGCTCGCAACTCGGTGCTTCCCGTCGGCTCCGACCCATTTTATCAACCATACCAAATCGACGCCAGCATCGAGTTTAACTGGAGTACCGAAAAAGCTGCCTATACTGGCGATGCGCCGTATGGCTGGTATAAAAACCAGCCCTTTGCCCCGTTCTATCTGACGGAGTACAAGTTCAATGAAGAATCTCTGGGGCTCAGCAACAACAGAACAAAAGCGCTGAACTGTACGATCAACAAGGGCGAAACAGTCAACATCTCCCTGCAGTCTACCACGCAAAACAGAGGGGATCAGCGGTACTGGCTGCCCTTCCGACTGTATATGAAAAGTGTACAGGGCGAAATCCAAAATTCCTGGGCCACCACCAAGAACAGCAACGTCACCGCCAGGCTGGTGGACACGGACAAGCCCATCATTCAAAGCGTCACGGCCCCGGCGGGAACCTATGCCAGCGGACAGCACGTGCCCATCACAGTTACCTTTAGCGAGTTCGTGGATCTTAGAAACGCCAGCGTGACCATCAACGGCAAAGAGTATAGCGCCGCTGAACTTTCCATGAACAACTACGGTGTCACGGCAATGCTCTGGTACCCAGTGCAGGATACAGATGCCACCACGGTCACCGTCAATGGTATGACCGGCGTGAAGGATGTTTTCGATCATACGCTGGATACCACACACTATCTAAGCGAGCCGATTACCGGCGTTGCGCTGGAGAGCGTCTTGATGCGCAACGCCCCCACCGCACTGACCGCCGACTACGACAACGGCAAGGCATCGTTCACGATGAACGCCAACATGGCGCAGGCCTACAAGACCGTATACAGCGATTATCACACCCCGGCAGGCACAGAGCCGAAAGAAGCCCCTTTCCGCCTCGAACTGAGGGACAACTCCACGGATGAAGCAATCCATCTGCAGGTCTATCTGGACACAGAGAAGGAAGCCTTCACCATTAGCGACTATGCAATCGCACCCGCGGCTTACACCCGCACCTATACGGTGACGCTGCAGGCCAACGAGGGCACGAAAGGCTCTCCTAACTGGGTGAATGTTCTTCCCCTGACCCGGCAGTTCACGGTGGCAAAGAAAGTTTCCGCGCACACGGTAAACGTCGTCCCGGAAGCGAATGACGCCGACTATACGATTTCCCTCGCCGATTCCGCCCGCCCCACGCTTCAGGCCAAGGTTTTGGGGGCAGGCGGTGAGCAGGCCAGCTACATCACCGGTAAATGGAGCAGCAGTGACCTGGACATTGCCACCATCGACGAGGATACCGGCCTTGTTGCCACCACAGGAACCAAGGTGGGAACCGTCACCTTTACCTTTACGGCGGACAACGGGACTGAGGACCCTGCCGATGATGTGACGGGCCAGTCACAGCCCTATACCGTGACGGCAGGCGATTCCCTGGCACTGGTGATTCCCGGCGGCTCGTCCATCGTGACGCGGGTAAATCAGCCCGCCACCGTGCTGTGGAGCTCCAATGCCGCGCTGATGGCACCGGGCAAAGAGTTCAATTACAGGATCGACCTGTATGAGGGCAACTACAAGAATGAGGCGGAGCTGAGCGGCCTCAAGCCCGTTGCGACTTATACCGCCGGCAAGGATGAAAACAGCGTGCGGATCGAGGAGAATGTGCTCTCCAAGCTCTCCAGCGGAAATACCCCGGCCTACACGGTATTGGTCTCCATGCCGCACCCCAACGCCGGTGGTGAGGACGTCCGCCTGTCGGCACTTGCCTGGATCATCGTGCAGGCACCACCTGCCACGGCCAAGCTGACACCGCCCCAGAGCATTTACCTCAAGGATACCGACGGCGCCGTCAATATCGGCTGGTCGGTGGAAAATGCCACTACCGGCGCCTCTCAACAGCCCACGCTGACCATTACCCGGGTCACAGAGGACAACAGCACCCATGAGGTGGCCAGTGAGCGCCTATCCGGTACCTCCGGAAGCTACTCCCTGCCATTACAGAGTGTGAAAGCCGGCAATCTAAAGGACACCTATCAAGTGGTTTTGAGCGTGGAGAATCCTGGTGAGGAATCTCCCAGCACCGACTCCTTCCCCCTGTATGTCTACGATGCCGACGCACTGAAGGTGCAGGACGGCAAAGGAAAGACGATTTCTGCGCTGACCATGGACAATACCTCCAAGGTCAGCGGCAGCCTGCCCACCGATACAGCTAAAATTTTGCAGCTGCGCCAAGAGCTGGGGCTGATCGAGTACATAGGCATCAACTATGACGAGTACGGATGGAACTCCTTTAAAGACGGCATCCGGTGGCTCTCCAGTAACAACAATGCCATTTCCGTCAACTACAAGCAGGGCGGACTGTATGAGGACATCAGAAACTTCTCCTTTGATTCCTACCTTCCCGAAACCAAAATGGCGCTGTCCGGCTTGGCCAACGGCACCGCAACCGTCACGGCTACCCATGCCGCCACGGGCATGAGCGCCGCCGTACAGGTGACAGCAAAAACGCTGCAAAATAAGTTCTATCTCTTCCAGCTGACGCCTGCAGCGGAAACTACGCTGCAATACACCGACGGCAAAGGTGCGCCCAAAACGGTCACGACCAACAGTGAAGGCGTGCTGGCGCTTTACGAACCCAACGGGATCGCCAGTGAGGTGTCTCTGCGGTCCGGCTCCGGCGCGGATATTTATCTGGGCACCATCTATAAAGAAAATCTGCGTTCCGGCGAGCGGGATGCCACAAAACTGCAGCTTTATCCCTTGAATACCTTTAGCCTTCGGCGAGTCGCCCGGGCATCTGTGACGCTCATCACGCCGGGCGGCGATCCGCTGGCGAACAAGACGGTGACCGTTCGCGGCGGCGTTTATAAAAACGGAGGCTACTGCCAGACAGCTCTGCTGGGCTCCAGGGCAGGAGCACTTGTCAGCGGCATCACCGGCGACACCTATACCACGGATGCGGCGGGAAATATAACCGTCTATCTGGATTCCACCCAGTTCTGGTCGGCCGAAAAGGGCGAGAGCAACACCACGGCGCTTTCCGCTCTGGATCAGCTGGAGTACATTCTGGAGATCAGCGCAATTGACGGCGACAAGTACTATCCACTGCTGCTGACCGTCAACGGCAAGCTGGGCGTGGACGATGTAATGCGCACCGCAGAGGGCGTTGTCTCTCTGGAGCGCGTGCCGGCGGGGGAGGAAAACAAGCCCTTCATTGTGGCGCAAAGCGTTGATTACGGTCTTGCCAATGGTCAGAAAGTGGATGTCCGCAGCTCGACCGGGAAGATTGGCCCTAACAGCAGCTTTAAAACAGCAACCCTGCACACCACCATGTTCCTCTGGGGCGAGAAGATTGCCGACGCGAAGAATTACAGTCTCAAGCTGGCGGACGAATACGGCGTTCTTCCTGCCGCCCAGAGCAGCAGTACCAAGCAGTATCCCTTCTCATCCATCCCTGTAGCGGAAAACGATCTGACCCTCACCGAGGCCACCATGACCACCTCTGGATGGATCGCCGACGGCAAGGATGTGGGTATGAAAACGCAGCTGAGCCTGAACGGCAGCCTGCTGCAGGAGAAAATAATGCCCTTCCGGGTCGTTGATCTGACCCGAGTGCCCAAGGTGACAGAGGATGACCGCGTCACCGGTATTCTGGCGACGATGGGAGCCTCCAGTATAGTGAAGGGAGTCGACTTTGGCGGAGTGGGCGACAGTAACATTCTCAAGGTGCTGACCGGACGGCTGGATGAGCTGAGCGGTCCGGTGAAGGGTTCCATGTTCAAAATGATCATCACCCCCAGCGAAGATCCCTCCGTGTTCCGTGCCATGATTTGGGCCGGGTACAATACGCTGGAGATGGAGGACATGGACTATTCCGAGGACGGCGTGGCCTTGAGTGCGAATGTGCTGACGCAGAACCTGGAAGTGGGCGTGCCCGGTACCGGGGATCTGAGCCAGATGGCCCAGGGAACCTATGATCCCAAGGGGGACTACAAAACCAACTCCTTGGCCGACAATGTCACCAGCACGGATCTCAACTTGCAGTTGGAGGGCTTTTACGAAGCGGAGATCCGCTATAACGCCGAAAAAAAGGAGTGGGAGGTTTTCACCGTAGGCGGCGGCTTTACCTCCGGCGTTGGCGTGGGCTTCTCCTTCAGCGTGAACGCCATGGCTGGCCCCGTGCCGTTGACAGCAACCTTTGAGCTGGGCGGTGCCATTCAGCTGGATTTCCGTACCGCAGTGCGCTACGGCCAGCAGGGACAGGGCACAGAGCTTGCCTGGAGCGATCCCACGGCCACGGCAGTGAATGACTTTTTGACCACGCTCCGTATCAACGCCTATGTCCACGCGTTTGGCGGCATTGGCTTTGACTATTCGATCGTGGCGCTGAAGATCGGCCTATTCGGCAATTTGGATGTGGACAGTCAGAATAAGTTCCTTTCCCGCACCTATCTTGCCGACGAGACAAAGCGCCAGATCAACGGTCAGGCCCTGGGGATCCAAAGCGAAGTGGGAATCAAATTTGTGGCCACCTTCCTGTTTATCTCCTACGAGGCGGTGATCGCCTCCGGGACCTTTGGAGCCACCAAGACTTTTAATAACTGGAAAACAATCGACGACTACTGGAATAGCGCCACCAGTGGGCTGAGCCTTGCCTCGCTGCGGATGGCGGCGGCCCAGAGCGGAATGCAGGTGGCTTCTGCCAGTGCGACGCTCCAAAGCCGGGACTATCTGGAGCAATATGCCCGTACTTGGGGCCAGCCCCAGCGGCGGATGATGCTGTTCTCTCTGAACTCCACCAATGGGCTGCAAAACATCCAGTCCAATGCCAACCCCACATCCTATCCACAGCTCAGCGATGACGGGAAGGTATTGGCCTACATCAACGACGGCAACATCGGCAATATTTACGCCAGCCGGGCACATTTCTCCACCCTTAATGGCGGCAGCTATTCTGTCTCCAGCCAAATTGCCGATCCCACAGGGTTCCCCGGCTACGGCGACACGAGCGTTTCTCTGTCCGGCACTGACAGCTTTGCGGCGGCGGCTTGGGTTCGCATGGGCACCGACCTGCCGGGTAAAAATGCCGGTGATCCCGTGACATTGGAAGAGCAAAACCTGCTGATGAACAGCACGGAGATCGTAGCGTCCGTCTATAACGGCACAACCTGGACTTCCACCCGTCTAACCAACGACGGCACGCCGGATCTGGCCCCAGCCACGGCAGTGGGCGGCGATGGCAAGGCCATCGTGTTCTGGCGCAGCGTCTACACCCCCGATCCCGGTACGCAGGGCAGCAACAACCTGCTGAACTTCACTACCAGAGATTGTATCATGTACCGTTGCTATGACAGCGGCACCTGGAGCGAGGCCAAAATGCTTTATAACGGTGCTACTGGCAGCGTGAAGGCGTTGCAGGCGGCCATGCTGCCCGACGGAACCGCTATGGCGGTTTACTCGCTGGACCGCAGCGAAACCGGAGATACCTCCGACTACGAGATCGCCTATTGTCCCGTGGCTGCTGACGGAATTCCCGGTACAGCCATGCTGGCAACCCGTGACAGCAATCTTGACGAAAACCCCCAGGTCGTTGCAGCCAACTTCGGCGGCGGGGGCGACCGATTTGTCATCGGTTGGCATAGTGTCCGAGACGGCAGCAGCGATATCCAGCTGTTGGCTGTGGACGGCGGAGGCACCATGTCCAACAGCTTCCCCGGCTCTCTGTCTGCCCTGACCAGCAGCGGCAACGCCGTCGTGGGCGGAGACTTCCGCTTCGCTTCCCTCAGCGGGAATCATCGCAGCCTCAATGACCTTACCATCGTCTGGAATGAGACTGTCAATGACGCCAACGGCGCGGTAGATCACGGCATTTTGAAGGCGGCCAAGCTGCGCTATGCCGCAAATACCTACACGCTCTCCGCACCATTGGAACTGGCAGAGCTGCCGGATCGCACGCTGGCTGACCACTTTGATGCCTATGTCAGCGGCAGCAATCAGGTGCAGGCTGCCATTCAGGCCACCCGGTATGACGATGAAAAGCCGGAGGTAATCGGCGGCGTGACCGTTCCGGGTGAGGAAACGATCCTCTATACCGCTACTTCTAATTTTATCACCGATGCGGTGGCAGTGGAACAGATCGGTGTGGATTATGCAACGCTGGCGCTGAACAGCCTGACACCCATTCGCTTTACCATCCGCAACACCGGGCTGAACGATGTGACAAACCTAACGGTCAAGCTTGGCAGCGGGGAAACCGCCACCCTTACGGAAAAACTGCTGCCCAACGAAAGCACCACCCTTACCGTCTGGCACCATGTGAGAGACCGCGTGACCGACCCGAGCTATACCATCACCGCCGCCGGCGGCATCAACGAAAACGGCACAGTGTATCTGGATTATCCCGACATTGGCATCTCGCAAATGGAAGTGATTGCGGAGAGCGCCGGCAAGCGCACGGTGCGCATGACCCTCTATAATTCCTCTGCCGCCACGCTGGCCGGCGGAAAGAACCGCGAGGTGAAGCTTGCGTTCTATGCGGATGATCTGCATACCAAGCCTGCAGAGGTAGCCTGCACCACAAACGGCGTATCGGTTAGCGGTAATGAAATCACCGTTTCTGGAGACAGCGCCCTCGCCCGCATCGATCAGGGGACCTTTACACTGGACCTGACCTATGATCTGGGCAGGTATATGACATCCATTGGCAAAACCGAGATCCCCAATGTGGGTACCTATCTGTACGCCGAGGCGTGGGCGGAAGGCCAGATCGGTGGAACGGGAGGCAATCAGCGCCTCCCGGAATATGACGGCAGTGACAGCGAGGCCAGCGTCCATATGACCGGCGCACTGGCCCGCACCGGAGAGCATCTGACAATGGATGTGACACAGGGGAACGACGGCAACGGTCACAGCACCGCCGCCATTACCCTGCGCAACAACTGCCTGCAGCCTCAGACTAGCGCAGAGCTGGTGGCCACGCTGCTGGATGCTGCCGGGGCCGTTCTGGAAACGAAAAAGACCAGTATTGGCGGTGCCATCTCCGGGGAAACCTTCCAGGCAGAAAACGTCACCTTCTCCCGGCTTGGCACCCGCGTAGTGGTGCGAGCCGCAGTGCCCGGTAATGACCTTCTGACCTTTGAAGGTCTGGCAGTGGGGCTCGGCGATTTTACCGCCAACGGAACGAACTATACCTATACGCTGCAAAATGATAGCGGAGCAACATCTACGCTAGTCACAGCGGTGTCTGGAAACGGAGAGCCCGTGAGCATCAACGGACAGGCTCTGTCCACCGGCGGCAGCGCAACCGTTGCCATCCCCAACAGCGGCACAACCGACATTGTCGTGGAGATCGGCACTAAAACCTACACGCTGACGATTCTGCGCAATAGCGGCACAGGCGGCGAAGCGACCAGCTACACGCTGACCTTCGACACCAACGGCGGCAGCGCCATCGCGCCCATCACTCAGGACTACGGCACTGCCATCACTGCCCCCGCCGATCCCACCAAGACCGGCTACACGTTTGCGGGCTGGACCCCGGCCATCCCCACCACCATGCCCGCCGAAAACCTGACCGTCACGGCTCAGTGGCGCTACAATGGCGGTGGAAGCAGCGGCTACAGCTACTACACCACCAAGGCAGCTGCCGGTACTGGCGGTTCCATCTCTCCCTCCGGCAATGTCAGCGTCCGCGAGGGAGCCGATCAGACCTTCACCATCACCCCGGATAAGGGCTATGCTGTCGCCAACGTCAAGATCGACGGCAAGAGCATCGGCGCGGTGAAGTCCTACACCTTTGAGAATGTCAGCAGAACCCATACCATCGAGGTCATCTTTATGAAGGCCAACGGCAACCCCCAGACCGGCGTGTTTGTGGATGTAGCGGAGGGCAGCTACTATGAGGAGGCGATTGATTGGGCAGTGGAGAAGGGCATCACCAACGGCGTGAGCAGTAATATGTTCGCTCCCAACGATCCCTGCACCCGCGCGCAGATCGTCACCTTCCTGTGGCGTGCGGCCGGTTCTCCCGCCCCCAAGAGCATAAGCAGCTTCACGGATGTTCCCGCTGACGCTTTCTATGCCAAGGCTGTTGCCTGGGCTGTCGAAAACGGCATTACCAGCGGCACAGGCGAGAGTAAGTTCAGCCCCAACGCTACCTGCACCCGTGCGCAGGCGGTGACCTTCCTCTATCGTGCCTCCGGCAGCCCCGCAGTCAGCGGTAGCGCCGAGTTCAGCGATGTTTCCGCCACAGCCTTCTATGCAGACGCAGTGGCATGGGCAGCGAAGAAGGGCATCACCACCGGCATCGGCGGCGGACTGTTCGGCGCCGACAACGACTGCACCCGCGGTCAGATCGTGACCTTCCTCTGGCGCTGCAAGAAGTAAGCGGCTGACATACGGCTAAACATCAAAGCTGCTGGCATGACCCCATAAGCGAACATCGGACAGCGCAGCGGACGGGCATCTCGCCCCGAAGCTGCGCTGTTCCTTTTTTGCTACAGGAAACATTTTGTCCGAACACACAACACTTTGAGCCATGCCGCTGCTCCAGCGCGGCAAGGAGACAGCATTATGACAAAGAATCACAAGAATCATTCGTCCGATCATCTGCATGGCCGTCCTTCTCTTTGCTATGACCACGGCAGTCATGGGCTGCTATCAGAAAGAGGCGGGGCCTATCGACATTCCCGGCAGAACGCCTTCCGGCACATCTGCGTCTCAGCCATCAGCGACTCCCGCGGGCGAAGTTATCCCCTCGGTGGACAGGCAGGCAGAGTTGGCGGAAGCCAGAGCGAAGAATCCCGACACCGTGGCGTGGCTGTATATTCCCGGTGCGGAGGTAGACGATCCCGTGATGCAGGCGGAGGGCAACGGCTACAGACCATAAGGCGGATCCCGTTCAGGCCGTCAAGGCGCTGGTGGAGTCTGCCGACTTTACGAACACGGAATGGAACGAAGCTGCAATCAAGGCTAAGGCTACTGAAGCGCTGGCTGAAAAGGCCGACGCAAAGGTCACCTCTGTCAGCGTTTCCGACAGCACTGCCAAGATCACGCTGCGTTACGGCTACTCCGAAGCCACTGCAACGATCTATACCCCGAACGATGCTGCGGCGCAGTGGACCGCCCACATTGAGTCCACAAAGCTCGGCTCCACCACGGTTCCCGGCTCTGACATGAAGTACAGCGAGGCCCCGGACATTCAGAAGGCAATGGCTGATGGCTATTCCGCCATCTGGGCTGCGAAGACCGAAGTTGATGCAACCAAGGCGCTGGAAGATTCCAAGGCTGCACTGCTGAAAGTTGTGCAGGACTATGTCAAGTTCCTTGCCGACACTGTTTACAACAAGGGTGAGGCAACCGTCATCGGTGATAAGTCCTACACCGTCAGTGAAACCGACTATAACACGGCTGTTACCGCAATCACCGGCGCAGAAAATGTTGCCAAAGTGCTGAACGCTTATAACACCATGCTGTCTGCGCAGACCAGCAAGCAGCACCCCTATTTGACCAAGACCGAAGCCAAGGCTGCGACTTATAAGAGACCGGCAATCATGAATACTACACCTGCTCTGTTTGCCAGAAGGTCTTTAAGGATGCGGCTGGTACACAGGAAACCACTGTTGAAGCGGAGACGATTGCAAAGCTGACCCGTCCGTCCTCCGGCGGCTCCAGCAGCCGTGGGGATTGTGATCCCAGCTATGCAGTGACCGCACCCAGCACCAAGAACGGCGATGTGACCGTCAGCCCCAAGAACGCATCCAAGGGTGACCGCGTGACCATCACCGTGACCCCCGATAAGGGCTACGAGTTGGACAAGCTCATCGTCAAGGACGCCAGCGGCAATAAGCTCAAGCTCACCGATAAAGGCAACGGCAAGTATACCTTCACTATGCCCGGCAGCAAGGTCACTGTTTCCGCTGAGTTTGTCGAGGAACAGGCGGCTTCCATCTTTGCGGATGTTCCCGCCGATGCGTATTATGCCAAGGCTGTAGAATGGGCTGTGAAGAAGGGCATTACCAACGGCAAGGCTAACGGCCTGTTCGGCTCCAACGATCCCTGCACCCGCGCTCAGATCGTCACCTTCCTGTGGCGCGCCGCCGGTTCTCCTGCTTCCAAGGGTACGGCTAAGGTTCCTGCTGACGTACTCCCTGGCAGCTACTGCTATGACGCAGTGGCATGGGCGCTGGAAAACGGTATCATCAACGGCCTGGCTGACGGCACCTTCGGGGTTAACAACACCTGCACCCGCGGCCAGAGCGTGACCTTCCTGTACCGTGCGATGGGCACCGCTCCCACTACGGTGAACGGATTTACCGATGTGGCGGCTGATTCCTTCTGCGCTGACGCTGTTGCGTGGGCTGTGGAAAACGGTGTGACCAACGGCACATCCGCTACGACGTTCAGCCCCAATAACGGCTGCACCCGTGCCCAGATTGTTACCTTCCTGTATCGCGCCTATCAGGGCAAATAAGGGGCATCAGCCTATATAATGCAAAGCGAGGCCACCGGAAATTATCCGGTGGCCTCGTGCTCTGCTCATGAACGGTATTTGGTTGATGCCCCTCTGCGGGGGTGCCTTTCCACCCCCATTTTCTTTTTGGGGCCCCAAAAAGAAAACGGCGGTGGAGCCGTCAAAAGAAAAAACGCTTTTCGCTGCGCAGTTACGGGCGCGGAGCGCCCTGCCGCGCAGCGGGATGCGGCCCTAAACTGTCCTGCCCAATCAACGCAGCCCCTACGAGAACACGGGCGGGGCTTTGCTGAGACTTCCGAACCTTCTGCGCCGTGCTGCACTCTGAGGTCATCGGGCAAAGACTGAATTTGACCAGCGGCTATCCCCGCGCTTTCCGCTTCGCTAAGCGCTGGTCTGTACCGCGGGATAGACAGGAGCGGCAGCGGAAAGAGAAGCAGAGGGTGTCCTATTTGCACCCCGAGGCTTCATGTGACGATCAGC